>Ga0209396_1000233_pt1 | contig 71496 bp, 74 predicted proteins | sample GOMGulsemesocosm_6_FD_184638 | JGI IMG/M metagenome (GOLD analysis project Ga0209396, IMG submission 184638) | Methane-oxidizing microbial communities from mesocosms in the Gulf of Mexico - GOM8C Gulf of Mexico (SPAdes) (version 2) | ecosystem: Environmental > Aquatic > Marine > Cold seeps... | reverse complement strand
TACAATGAATGGCAACGGGCAAAAAAACTCGGCAAGGGAACGGTTAGTGAAAGCCGTTTGCTCACCGCGCAAACAGATTATATTGCCGCATCTAGTCGCCTTAAAGCCTATGGTTTAACAAAGAAAGCAATAGATAACGTTGTTAAAAGGAATGACTCAAATTTAGGTGAGTATACGTTAGTAGCCCAAACTGATGGCGCTGTAATCAACGATGACTTCTCACAAGGTCAACGTGTTGCGGCGGGTGATTCGATAATGAAAATCACCCAAGAAGACAAGTTATGGGTAGAAGCCCGTGTTTCACCTAATAAATTACTAAAACTCCCCGTGGGTACAAACGCTGTTTTGTCCCTTGGCGATGAGCGCTTTAGTGCCACCGTTATTCAAGAAGCACACACTATTGATCCTATTACTAGAACGCGCATTATTCGCCTTGAAGTCGAAAATAGAAACGACAGATTACATCCTGGCATGTACGTCGATGTTAACTTCTTGTTCGATACTAAAACACCGGTTATGGCATTGCCTGAGTCAGCCTTAACCCGTGGCAGTGATGGTGATTGGGTGGTTTATGTAGAAGACCACCCAGGTGAATTTGAAGCCGTTGAAGTTGAAATAATCCAATCATTAGGTAATTTTCGGCAAATTGAAGGCATAAAACCTAATAGCCGTGTTGTCGTTACTGGCGCATTTTTCGTGGCATCACAAATCGCTAAAGGCGGATTCGATCCGCACGGCCATTAGGAGAGTTAACGATGTTTAATAAAATGATAGATTGGTCGGTCAATAACCGATTGTTAGTGGTGTTAGGGTTGATAGCGACATTATGCGCGGCGGTATTAATTATTCCGCGCCTAAATTTAGACGCGTTCCCTGATGTCACCAACGTGCAAGTTGCGGTAAATACTGAAGCGCCGGGGCTGGCGGCAGAGGAAGTTGAGCAGTTAATTACTTATCCTATTGAAGCGGTCATGTATGCCTTGCCTGATGTTGAGCAAGTACGCTCTATTTCTAAAACAGGACTGTCTGGCGTGACAGTTGTGTTTAAGGAGGGCGTGGATATCTATTTTGCCCGCCAATTAGTGTTCGAACGCCTGCAAGCGGCTAAAGAGCTTATTCCTACCGGGGTTGGTACGCCAGAAATGGGGCCTAATACATCGGGGTTAGGGCAAGTTTTTCAGTATTTATTGATCAGTGATAAAGACGCTGGTTATGACGCTATGGCGCTTCGTAGCTTAAATGACTGGGTAGTCAAATTGTTAGTGATGCCAGTTGATGGCGTCACAAACGTATTGTCATTTGGCGGTGACGTTAGACAATATCAAGTGAACATTGAGCCCAGTAAATTACTGGCTTATCAACTAACGCAAAGTGACATTGTTAGCGCCCTTGAGGACAATAACGCCAATGTCGGTGGCTGGTACATGAATCGCGGCCAAGAGCAGTTAGTTATTCGCGGTACAGGCTGGTATCGCGGTGGTAACGAAGGGCTAAAAGACATTGCTCAGGTCCCAGTAAAAACCATTGATGGCACTGTTATCACCGTTAACGATGTAGCGTCAGTTTCCTTAGGCAGCGAAATTCGTCAAGGAGCTGTCACCATGACACGCCGCGGCGAAAACGGTGAAATAGAAAGCTTAGGTGAAGTGGTATCGGGCATTGTGCTAAAGCGTATGGGGGCTAATACCAAAGCGACCATCGATGGTATTAATGCACGCATTCCATTGATTAATCAGGCATTGCCAGAAGGCGTGCGTTTTGAACCGTTTTACGATCAATCTGATTTAATTACCAAAGCGGTTAGCACCGTGGTTGAATCATTGGCGTTGGCGTTTATCTTCATTGCCATAGTACTGGCGTTATTTTTAATGAATTTGCGTGCGACTGTATTGGTGCTTATCTCCATTCCAATCTCAATAGCCATCACGTTAATGGTGATGTCCTACTTTGGATTGTCAGCAAACTTAATGTCATTAGGTGGTATTGCCGTGGCTATAGGTATGCTGGTGGATGGTTCTGTGGTTATGGTTGAGAATATGTTTAAACATCTTAATCATCCAGATCCAACGCACAGTGATAAGGCGATGGCCCGAAATAATGACAACGACCTAGACCCACATGATGTGGAAGGTGATCAATCTGGTATCGCGCTGCGTTTAAAAGAAGCGGGTAAAGAAGTTGCTCGTCCAGTGTTCTTTGCTGCGTCGATTATCTTAGTGGTCTTTATGCCGCTTTTTAGCTTTGAAGGCGTTGAAGCAAAACTATTTCAGCCCATGGCCATTAGTATTATTTTAGCCGTAATCAGTGCCATATTTGTAGCACTCATTGTGGTGCCTGCATTAGCGACCTATATGTTCAAATCAGGCGTGGTGGAGCGAGAAAGCTTTGTCTTAAAACCACTACTGAAATTGTATAGTAGTGCGCTAAAAGTGGTGATGAGAAACACCAAAACGGTAATCATCAGCTCTGTTGTGTTATTAGCAAGTGCAGTGGCTTTGTTGCCTCAAATTGGTACAGAGTTTGTACCAGAATTAGAAGAGGGCACCATTAATTTACGAGCGACTTTAGCGCCATCTTCAAGTTTAGAAACAGCGTTGAGTGTAGCGCCTATTCTTGAGAAAAAGCTGATGGCCTTTCCTGAAGTCGAATATACGCTTAGCCGCATGGGACGTGCAGAATTAGGGGGCGATCCTGAACCGGTTAATAATATCGAGATATATATTGGCCTTAAACCTGTTTCACAGTGGACTAGTGCTAAAAACCGTATTGAGTTACAGGGTTTAATGGAAGAATCGTTAGAAGAATTCCCTGGCTTATTGCTTAACTTTTCTCAACCTATCGCGACACGTGTTGACGAACTATTATCAGGTGTTAAAGCGCAGCTTGCGATTAAGTTATTTGGTCCTGACCTTGATGTATTAGCGTCAAAAGGCCAAGAAATTGAAGCCGCGATTAAAACCATTAAAGGGGCACGAGATGTCGCCCTTGAGCAAATTGTGGGGGAAGCTCAGTTGGTTATCGCGCCAAAACGCCAACAGTTATCGCGTTTTGGATTGTCGGTTGGCGATGTCATGAACGTGGTAAAAAATGGCATTGGCGGTGTGAGCGCAGGCCAAATCATCAATGGCAATGAACGTTATGATATTTATGTGCGTTTGGCCCAAAAGAACCGTAAGGACAAAGAAGCGATCAGTGAATTACGCTTGCAATCCCCATCGGGCGCGTGGGTCCGCTTAGGTGATGTCGCCGATATTTCATTTGAATCAGGCCCACCACAAGTAAGGCGTGACGATGTACAGCGCCGCGTCGTTATTCAAGCCAACGTTCAAGATCGTGATATGGGTAGTGTGGTGGCAGATATTCGCACTGCCATTAGTGAAAAAATTGATTTGCCAGCGGGTTATTCAGTGTCTATTGGCGGCCAGTTTGAAAACCAACAGCGGGCGCAAAAACGTTTGTCTATTGTGTTGCCAATCTCACTGGGCTTAATTGCTTTACTGCTTTATTTTGCTTTTGGCAGCGTAGGTCAAGCGCTGCTTATTTTGGTCAATGTACCATTAGCTATTATCGGCGGTATTTTCTCCCTTTACATCAGCGGGCAGTATTTGTCAGTGCCAAGCTCTGTAGGCTTCATCACTTTATTTGGTGTGGCTGTACTTAATGGCGTCGTCATGGTGGAAAGTATTAATCAGCGAGTGAAAGACGGGGTCCCCACCGATGAGGCCGTGTTTGGCGGCGCCGTATCACGTCTGCGACCCGTGTTAATGACCGCAATTACATCAGCTCTTGGTTTAATCCCTATGCTAATGTCTAGTGGTGTTGGCGCGGAAATCCAGCGTCCTTTAGCAAGCGTTATTGTTGGCGGATTAGTGAGTGCAACACTGCTCACCTTGTTTGTATTACCAGTGCTTTATAAACGTTTCTCAAGGGATAAAATTAAACAACTGACACGTTAATATAAATTAACCATGTAACTAAAAAGCTGACTCATTTGAGTCAGCTTTTTTATGATCTAAAACCAATGTTGAGAAAGAAAAACACGCAAGTTTGTCCCGTGATGGCAAGGATTTCAAAAAATTAGTTAATACAAAACTGAAGTAACACATTGTTTTCACCGTGTGTTTAAATGGCCAGCAAATAATATTATGTTACAAAGGCGATTATTGTGAATAGTGACGTGTTTATACCATTTTCGAATTTACTCCATCGTTAGGTTTTCCTTATTAATAGGAGCACATAGGCCAATATGAAAAAACTAGGATACCTCCTAATATTTATTTCCATAGTTATACTAATTTTAAGATGGCTTGGACAGTTTATGGCAATAGATATATGTTTAGATGCAGGAAATGTTTATGATTATGCGACTAACACCTGTCGTTCTGATATTGCAACATCTATGCATATTCCTTATAGCATAAGATATTTTTGGGAGTTACTGTTTTTAACAGTAATCATAGCAGCAGGCATAACATTAGTAATTAAATCAAAAAAGGGTTAGTCATGTCACCTCAAATAATTGGTGGGAATCTGATGAGGATTGAAACTCATCAAGATAAAAAATTTATTAAGTTTCTTGTGACTGAATTTTCAGATGCATCGAAGGTGCATGATGTCATTTTTTCAAATTTAGATGGCTCAGCCATTAAGATCGATTTTAGTTATGTTGATCTAGGAATTACCTACGATCATGATGATGGTATCTGTAGCCTAGGTGAGTTTGAATAAGTGAAATCATTTGAAGGCGGGTTTGAAGTATTCGGGGATTTTGGAATTATCTGGATTTATTGTAATGAATGTACACTGCCTAGTGGACAATACTCATGAAATATAAGACATTAAATGCATTGCTCGCTCTAATTGCTTTTTTATTCACATTGAACGTGCAGGGGCATGAGAATAAAAGTACGTTAAATTTATCTTGTCAAAATTTTAGTTGGTCAGATGTGCAAACACTGGTCGAACCTTATTTGGATGAGACATTATATGTTGCACTTGTTATGCAGGGGCAGAGCTCTGAATATAGGATATCTGAAGCGGCGTCTATGGCAATGGATGAAAAACTGCCTGAGGTGATTAAAAAGATCCTTCAATCTATTATTAAGGCAAATTGTTAGTGCTATCTATATATATATTGCAATTTTTTGAATTGGGTAAAAGCTAAATCGGTTTGATTTATGAAAAATTTGAGCCCGAAAGACGGTATTTCTCTTTAAGACTCACTTTTCAATACTGTTAGTCCCAACTAACAACACTTAACCTATTCGCCGAACTGTCCAACTTCAACGATTGAGATAGCCATTTCATCTTCAGTAGAGCCAATTGGGTTCGCATATAGATTATACATCACATTGAAAAAATTAGGGTGTACCAACCCTTCTTCACCTTTAAATCCATCAAAGTGAGGGTGTAAGCCTAATACATGTCCAAGTTCATGTTCTGCTATTGCTGAAGCGTAAGGGCCACGCTCTGTGCTGTTTTTAGCGTCATCACATGAGTCTGAACCAAGGTGAATATAATAAACTCCATTGTATTTTGAAGGGGTCATATTTCCAGGGATTTGTTCAGCGGTATAATTAACAGATGGTCCAGGGGTTGATGAATTCGTTACATTGCCACATCCTGACGTGTTATCGCCTTTTCTTGCATCGCCTTCAACAAAGACTATTCCATTTGTTGGCGTGGTTGAAATACGTGTAAACATGACGAGTCCACCGAGCAGCGTTTCATATCTGTCTAATGCTATCTCTACGCGAGCAATGCCGTTGGTATTGACTTCAATGGGAGATTCCCAGCGAACTAAAGAGCTTTTATCATATCCCATCATCGCTTGAGTTTTTATTGCTTGAGCTGTCCAAGATGTTGTTTTACCTTGGTCTACATAATAGCTCTTTTGTTCGCCATTACTGTCACTTCCACCGCCACCACCGCATGCTGCAAGAAGTGTGCAAGTGAAGAGTAGCGTTATTTTATTCATTTTTGTAGTTTTCAAGATAAACATCCCTATTAAATTATATGTTTTGACGTGACCGGCGCCTATAAAGTGTAATTAACGAGCACCAAGTATCATGGTGCTTTTTATAGCTGCTGCGCTTGTTAATTGAACAAGTTAGACATGCGGAGTATATCAAATTAATTGATCTTATCAATGAAGGTTTAGCTTTCGTTATCAATAAGATATTAATTAACAGAGCGGAAGGGGGTTGAACGTTTTGAGTCTAGTAAATGCTTTTATTTGATGTTTAAATGAACTCTGTCGTTATTAAAATTTAAATAAGGAAATTTATGAAATGTTTACTCGCTCTAGCGGTATTATTTATTGTTGGCTGTTCATCATTGCCCAATAAAGAGGAAAATCATCTCATTGTAGCGCTGATGGAGCGTGGCAGTATCAAATCCATGATTCACCCTATTCGCTATCATGTTGAATGCACATCGAAAGAAGATGTTGAATATATAGAGGGGAGAGCGCATAAAGAAGGCTTTTCACCTGAACTACTGAAATATACTAAATACAGTAAAGACGACACTACATGGGTTTTATCTATGCAAAAAGATTCACCGCTAGATATGAAATATATTCAACCAGAATTAGATTTATTAACAGTTTTTCAAGAAGGGTTAGTGTGTCAACGTGTGGGATGGGGAAGCGACGCTGTACCGGGGAAGAGGTTATAAAAATAACTATTTGTAATTAACATATCAGATGATAAACCAACAAAAATGACAGTTTCTGTTGGTTTATTCTTTATTTACTCTTGAACCTTCTTGTCATCTTGTTTCTTTTGCTCTTCTTCTTGCTTGGCTTTATCTGTATTTTGACCGCCGCAGCCACCACAACATGAACCCATAATATTAACCTTCTTAGTAATGAAAAGTAGGCTTATCTTAACGGTGGTAGGTCTTTCAAAAATTGATTTTTGTCATGGTGTTAGCTGTTATTGAGATAAATAAAAATATTATAGGTATTACTAGGCACTAAAAGATAAAATAACGGCTTAAAATATATGTCATGACTAGGAGACTTAATGACAGATTTAAATGATGATAAATTCTATGATCAAAGATTCCATGAATTAAATTACGCACTGCAAACGATATCAAGTGCGGAGTTTGATAGCTGTCATTTTCAGTCTTGTGATTTTAGTGAAGCGGCTTTTCTTAATTGTGAGTTTACGCAGTGCACATTTACGGATTGTAACCTGAGTGTTTTAAATGTTACGAACAGTTCGTTTCTTGAGGTAGAGTTTTTAGATTGCAAGGTCATTGGTGTTAATTGGGTGAAAGCTCATTGGCGTGGGATGTCATTGGGCACCGCGCTAAAATTGAAAAGTTGCATGATTAACTCGTCATCATTTTATGGCTTAAAGTTAGCAAAAGTAGTTATCGAAGGTTGCAGGGCACATGATGTAGATTTTAGAGAAGCCAACTTTAGCGGTGCAAGTTTTTCTGGTACCGATTTTAAAAGCAGTATTTTTCATCATACAAATTTAAGTAATGCCGACTTTAATAACGCACAAAATTACGACATAGATATCACAAAGAACACCATTAAAGGCGCTAAGTTTTGTCGTTATGAGGCAGTTAGGTTGTTAATGCCACTTGGTATTGAACTGATTGATTAAAAGCATAATTTTTTGTCTATTGTCATCTAAATTTAACAAATGTATTTTAAAGTTAAATATTATGATGTTTAACGCTGTTGCTGAATTTATCACTGGCGTTAGATTGAGCTAATAATTTACAAGTATGGAGTATTACCTTGTTAATAGTTATCCCAGGGCGTGAAGACATTAATGTAAAGCACGTAATTTTAGATTTTAATGGCACCATAGCCGTTGATGGCAAACTTATTGATGGCGTCGCGACTAAAATTAATCAGCTATCTCAAATAGTAAATTTTACTGTAGTAACCGCTGATACGTATGGAACGGTTAAAAGTGAGTTATCAGGGGTTAATTGTAAACTGGTTAACCTAGGACAAACTGATGAATTCAAAGATAAATTAGAGGTATTAACATCGTTAGGCAAAGACAATACGCTTTGTGTTGGTAACGGCTTTAATGATCGAATAGTACTTAAAGAGTCCATTCTTGGAATATCAGTATTACAAGATGAAGGACTGAGCGTAGAGGCATTAATGGCATCTGACATGGTGTGTAAGTCAATTGATGACGTCTTTTGTTGTATCGAAAACCCTCAGAGAATTGCAGCGTCATTACGTCTCTAAATTAAACGTAAGCACTAAAAACTCTTTTATTTCAAATGTTAATATACAATTTAAGTATCACTCCCTTCAATTTTAGACGGCGTATATATCACGACTATATACGTAGTCCCATTTTCGAAACGCCGTTTTAGACTAGATATCCCATTTTCGGAACAGTCTACTCACTTATAAATACTATTCGTCCTATCTAGTTGTTTTTTATAATATAAAAGTATTGGCATGATGTTTGTAATACGAGTGTATTGAACGTTAAAAGTGAGTCGAAAATGGATATTGTACGAGATAGTAGTAAATCGAACCGAAAGCCTATGTTGATGGCAGGGGTAGTGGGCATGGCCGTTATTGGCTTGGTATTTTTTATGCTAAAGCCAAGTAATGCATCACATGTGGTGCAAAAGGACGCATTGTTATTTGCAGACGTTAAACAAGGTGATATGAAAGTAAGAGTACGTGGTACCGGTGTTTTGGCGTCTAAAGATATACGTTGGTTAGCGACTGATGTTGCAGGGCGTGTAGAGCGTATTGTGACCAAAGCGGGTGCAATGGTTAAGAAAGGAGATTTGATATTAGAATTATCAAACCCTCAACTAATTCAACAAATGCAAGACAGCCAATGGCAACTGGAAGAAATGCAGGCCGAAACAAAGGCGCTTGAAGTATCTCTTGAGTCACAACTATTAGACCAAGAAACAGTTGTATTAAATGAACAGCTTAATTATGAACGCGCAAAGCTCACGTTTGATGCGGAAAATTCGCTATTAACGCAAGGTGTCGTCGCGATTTCTAAGATTAAACATCAGGAAGCGAAAATTGAAGTTAAACGTTATAAACAGCGATGGGAATTAGAACAACGTAAACTTGATAAACGCATTGAAAATCTTGATGCGCAGCGCCTATCTTATCGCGCAAAGTTACAACGACTCGCTTATGGTTTAGAGCGTGTTAAAAAGCAGGTTGAGAATTTAATGGTCAGAGCTTCTATGGACGCTATTGTCCAAGAAATGCCATTGGAATTAGGTCAACAGGTTAATCCTGGCAACAATTTAGCGCGGTTAGCACGTAATGGTCTCTTTATTGCGGAGCTTAGAATTCCTGAAAAACTCATTAAGAATGTCAAACTTGCTCAGTCCGTATTGATTGACACACGCAGTAGTAAAATCAGCGGCACAATTATCAGAATTGATCCTGCGGTTATAAACGGCACCGTACAAGTTGATGTTGATTTTACGGGGGCACTGCCATCAGAAGCGCGTCCTGACTTGAGCATTGACGGGGTGATTGATATTGCAGACTTATCAAATACCTTATATGTAAAACGACCAATGTTTGCAAAAAATGACAGTAAAGGGCATGTGTTTGTTCTCGACGAGTCAGCGCAATACGTGGTGAAACGCGCTATTGAGTATGGTCAAACATCAAATCAATTCATTCAAATAAAATCAGGTTTAAAGCCAGGCGACAGCATCGTTGTTTCAGATGTAACAACGTGGCAAGAACATCAAAAAGTTAGTATTAACTAGGAGAAAAACAATGACGACAACCCATAAGAATTCTAATAACGCGTTAGTTAAATTAGTAGATATTAATAAAATATTCTTTACCGATGAAGTGGAAACTCAGGCGCTTAATGCCATTAACTTAAGCATTGATAAAGGCGAATACTTGTCGATTTCAGGACCGTCAGGTTGCGGTAAATCAACGTTATTATCGTTACTTGGATTACTCGATACATCTAGTAATGGGCAATATAATTTAGCGGGGCACGATGTGTCTGATTTGTCTCGTGATGAACGTGCTCGCATTCGAAATAAAGAAATTGGATTTATCTTTCAATCATTTAACTTAATAAGTGATTTGAGTGTAGAAGATAATGTGGCGTTGCCATTAACGTATCGTAGCGATCTTAGCCGTAAGGATGTTGATACATTAGTGAAAGCGTCATTAGAAAAAGTAGATATGGCTCATCGCGCTAACCATTTTCCGTCTCAGCTCTCTGGCGGTCAACAACAACGCGTTGCCATTGCACGAGCAATTGCTGGTTCGCCATCAATAATTTTGGCGGATGAGCCCACGGGTAACCTTGATTCTAAAAATGCGCAAATCGTGATGAATATACTCGATACATTACACCGTGACGGTGTCACCATTTGCATGGTGACCCATGATCCAAGTTCTGCTGCACGTGCTAGCCGAATGATTGAAGTATTTGATGGCAAAATAGTCGCTGACAAATTAACTAATAATGAATCGGCGATTGCGGTTTAGGCGGAGAACGATTATGTCATTTTGGATAGATATAAAATATGCTGCGCGGTTGCTGCTCAAAAAACCGATATTTAGCTTAACCAGTATTTTAATTGTAGCGGTTGGCCTTGGCTTAACTGTTTATACGTATTCGCTACTTAATAATTTGGTGTTTAAACCGTTAGTCTTAAATGGTGATACACCTATTTACGCTATTGAAGCGGAGTATGATCACAATCACTTGTCGCGTAGACCGGCTGATCCCTTTGATCTCAATCGCATCAAACGAGATATTGACGTTGTTGATGATATTGGCTTTTCACAAGACGGTACGGCTTTATTTCAAGATATTGAAGGTAAGTCGGGCACGGTAAAGTTTAATGCATCTTATGTGAGTTGGAATATTTTTGAATTTTCTTCAACACAGCCGATGTTAGGCCGTGGATTTAATGTTGAAGATCAACAAAAAGGCGCTGAACCTGTTGTTGTTTTGAGCTTTGAAGTATGGCGTGATTACTTTGACCGTAATGAACAAGTAGTAGACACATTATTAACCGTTGAAGGCGAAAAAATGCGCGTTATTGGCGTGATGCCTCAAGGGTATGCATTTCCAAGTGTTGCACAAACATGGTTGTTATTACCGCCGAACTTCATTGATCCTGTCGAGCGTAGTAGAACATCAGTTTTTGGGTTTATGAAACTTAAAGCTGGCGTCGATTTTTCTACTTTTGAACAAGAATTAGCACGTATTACGCCTTTAATCATTCAGGATATTCCTGAGGATTTTGAGTGGCGCGTATCTGACAATGGTAATTTCTTACGGGCATTACCTTATAAAGAGGCCGCTATTACCCAATATTATTCAATCTTTATTGCGATGTTTATTGTGGTATTTTTAATTTTGTTACTCGCGTGTATTAACATTGGTAACTTACTGTTAGCCCGTGTGAACGAGCGCATCAAGGAAGTCGCCATTAGGGTTGCCTTGGGTATTCCTCGCGCGCGCTTAGTATGGCAAATGTTATGGGAAAGTATTTTTCTTTGTACCATTGGTGGTTTCTTTGCGTTGTTACTGGCAGGTTGGGGATTAGATATTACCAACGATATCTTTACACAAGCTTACGCCGTTAACGATCAAAAACCTTTTTGGTGGGAATTGTCACTGGATGCTAACGCTATCATTGTATTAATCATGACTATTGTCGCGATGATATTGATTACGGGTTTAATTCCGGCTTGGCGTGCATTAACCGGTGATTTTAATGCGATTTTACGTGATGGAACACGTGGCGCACTGGGTAAAAAAGCCGCTCGGGCAACCAAAGCTCTTGTTATATCTGAGATATTATTATCGTGTGTTGTGTTAGTTATAGCGACGATACTACTTTATACAAGTTACTCAGCGGCTCATGCCGATTATGGTGTTGAAACAGACAACCGTATTACAGCTCGATTAGAGCTGCCAATATTGGCTTACCCAATGAATCGCGCTGATCCAGAAGAACAGCAACGTGAAAGTGGATTTAAACGTTCAAAATTCTATTATCAGTTGAAAGAAAAAATGGAAGCCTTGCCTAACATTGAAGGCGTCGCATTTATGAGTGAGTTCCCGGGAACTGGTGGCGGCACAAGCTTCTTTGAAATAGAAGGGCGCGCGGCACAAGCTTATAATGAAAACCCGTTTAGCAATAATGAAATGGTTAGCCAAGATTCATGGCGTGTGGTTGGCATGTTGATAGTTAGCGGTCGTGATTTTGATTACCGTGATGTTGAAGCAGGCATGCTCAGTATTATTGTTAATGAGTCGATTGCTAACGAATTTTTTCCCGATGGTGATGCGGTAGGTAAACGCGTGCGCCGTGTTAGTTCTCGCGGAGAGGGAGATTGGAATACAATCATTGGCGTCGTGTCAGATACGTTCCATGGTTCGGCCATGCGCTCATCAAGTGCCTCGTATAATTCCTATCATGTGTTTGATGCCTTTGCACCGACACGGATTAATGTCGCGGTTCATTATTCTGGCCGTCAAGCATTGGCGGAACAAGCTCTGACACAAACCATTATTGAGATAGATTCTAGTGTGGCTGCTTTTCATGTACAAACCTACGATGCACTGATTTATCAGCCAATGATGTTAGTGACTGCTGTGAGCAAGATATTTTTGCTCTGTGGCGTGGTCGCTGTCTTTTTAGCGGCCAGTGGAATTTACGCCATGGCGGCTAATGGCGTGACTCAACGTACGCAAGAAATTGGTGTTAGGCGCGCATTAGGTGCCACTGACTCTATGGTGATGCGTTTATTCATGAAGCAAGCCATGATTCAGTTAACATTAGGCCTGCTATTAGGACTAGGGATGTCGTTATGGGTTATTGATTTAATGACCGATACCATGGTGATGAATGAGATAAGCTACTACATCGGGTTTATCGCTGTACCGGCACTCATTATCGTTATGGTTGTGGTGGCCACTTACATTCCAACAAGACGTGTCGTGTTGATGGAACCAAGTAATGCACTGCATCACGATTAACTCAAACGAAGCTCCATAAATAAAATAACTTAACGGTGAACCTTTGTGTTCACCGTGTTATTTTATGCCCGTGAATAACTTATTAGGATGACAATGACTCATTCCATTTTAATTGCAGACGACGACCCACAGATTATTTTAGCGTTAAAATTATTACTAAAAGCACATGCATTTGATGTTGTCGTTGCACAGTCGCCTGAGCAAGCCATAGAACAAGCGACTATACGCGAATTTGATGTCGCTTTAATTGACCTCAATTACAAAACGGACACAACCTCAGGCCAAGAAGGTTTGGCGCTCATTCCCAAGCTTAAACAACTTGATGAATTACTCCCCATCGTCGTTATGACTGGGTATAGCAGTATTGATATTGCCGTTGATGTGATGAAGCAAGGAGCCAGTGATTTTGTTCAAAAGCCGTGGGGGAATGATCGTTTACTGACGATTTTAAACACCCAAATTACCATCAAAAAATCAATGCGCCAGGGCCATAAATTAGCGGCCCACAATGCACTACTATCCAATGAACAGTCGTTACCTAAATCTAATATTGTGGCGCATTCAGCCGTCATGAAACAGCTGATGGCTCAGTTAGAAAAGCTCGCTAAAAGTGACATGAGCATTATGTTAACGGGTGAAAATGGCTGTGGTAAAAGCATGTTTGCCGATTATATACACCGATGTTCCGCGCGCACAAAAGATGCCTTTATTGCGGTTAATATGGGCGCGATAAGCGAGAGCTTGTTTGAAAGTGAAATGTTTGGCCATGTTAAAGGAGCATTTACCGATGCAAAATCTCACCGTATTGGACGCTTTGAACTGGCGGAAGCTGGCAGCATATTTTTAGATGAGATTGCTAATATTCCCTTGTCACAACAAGCAAAACTATTACGCGTATTAGAAGAACATGAATTTGAACGATTAGGCAGCTCTAAAACACAAAAGATGGATGTTCGATTGATTTCGGCAACAAACTCGCCATTAGCCGAGCTTATTGCCGAAAATAAATTTCGCCAAGACTTGTTGTATCGACTTAATACCATCGAGCTACGTATACCACCACTGCGAGAACGCCTTGATGACATTGTGCCATTGGCCATGAATTTTTTAAGGCAGCACAACAAAAAATATCAATTGAGTGTGACCGATTTTAGCCAAGATGCACTCAATGCATTATGCCATTATGATTGGCCGGGCAATGTACGTGAATTAAATCATATGATTGAACGTGCTTTATTCTTATGTTCGAGTGACACAATATCCGCGCAAGATCTTGGGCTGTCAACGGCTGAGGACCAAAACGCGGAAACGCCCATGCTTCAATTGTTTGAATCGGGTAGTCTCGACGACATTGAATGCGAGCTTATTAAACAGCGCATGGAAAAATGTGACCATAAAGCCCTTGAAACATCTACCTCGTTAGGGTTAAGTAGAAGTGCCTATTACCGCCGGTTAGAGAAATATAATTTGTGAGCATCTTTTATAAATCATTTAGTAAAGAAAAAATAAGTCACGAGAGTAAATTATTACGGCTGGCATTAGCCATAGGTTTAGTGCCATTTTTCCTGCTGGTCATTGTCTTGTATCAAGTCTCGATGTCGGTGTATCTTAAATATTTGATGGCCTCACTCATATTGTCATTTATTGTCTTTGGCGCGTATGAAATCAGGCGGTTAGTGACGACTCAACTTAGAACGGCTACTAATTTAATGGAAGCACTAAGCATTGGTGATTATTCATTTCGAGCCGTCATTAGCGGTGAAAATAGTGCCCTTAATGAATTTAACAACCTGCTTAACTCATTAGCTCAAGCGATGACAAAGCAAAGTCTAGTCAACAAAGAACGTCATATATTGCTTCATAAAGTGATTGATCAAATTGATGTTGCCATTGTAGCCGTAGACCATCTAGATTGTATTTCTCTAATGAATCCCAGTGCTGAAAAGTTACTTGATGCGCAATTTGAGCACCATCAGGGTGCTCATATAAAAGTCCTTGGTTTACAAGATGTGTTAACTAATGATTATAAGCAAGTGGTTGAATTTGAAGTTAAGCATCATCGTAAAAAGGTCTATCTTCACAGTGATGAATACTTTGAAGAAGGCAAAAGACACCGCCTGATTTTTATTACCGATATTCAAGATATATTGCGCGATGAAGAGCGCAGTGCGTGGCAGCGGTTATTGCGGGTACTCAGCCATGAAATTAATAATTCATTAGCGCCAATCGCCTCTATTAGTGAGTCACTTCATAGTAGTACGTTACATGAAGATTCTGCCCTTGAAATTAGCGATTTTCAACAAGGCCTAGCGGTCATTAGTGAACGTTCTCACCACCTCAATGAATTTATAAAGCGCTACCAACAGCTGAGTAAGCTACCAGAGCCCTCTAAAACCTTGGTCAATGTTCAGCATCTTCTTAGTACGAGTGCTGCCTTATTTGAGAACGTTGTCATCAGGGATATTGACGCATCATTGACTTGTTTTGTTGATGAAAGTCAGGTGCAGCAAGTATTGATTAACCTCATAAAGAATGCGCTAGAAGCAACACAATCAAAATGTGACATAACAGAAGTGTCGCTGGGCGTTACAGTCAAACAAGCAAGGCTGGAAATAAGCGTGACAGATGGCGGCAGTGGCATCAGTAATATGGAGAATATATTTGTGCCATTTTACACCACTAAAAATGCCGGCAGTGGTATTGGATTGGTGATGAGTCGTCAGATTATGCGAAATCATGGGGGAGATTTATTACTTAATAACCGACCTGACACTTCAGGGGTTGTTGCAACGCTAATTATCCCATAAAAATAACGTGATTAGCATCACATTTGCTAGTAAATCGACCTTATTCTGGTATTATGCCCCCCATCTTAATTAAGGGCATTTTGCCTTCAATTAACGCAATTACCCTTAAATTAATCCCCGTTCATTAAAATGAATGATCTCAATACAGGACAGCACTCCATGAGTCTTGCAGACAAAGTATTAGCAGTAAATAATGATTTGCCAATTCGTACCAATGCGCCGGTTCATAGCGGAAAAGTTCGCAGTGTATATTGGTTAACCGCTGATGACAGCGCCCGATTAATTAAAGAAAAAGGCTACGATGTTGCTAGTGATGCACCATTAGCAATTATGGTTATCAGTGATCGTATTTCTGCCTTTGATTGTATTTGGCGCGGCAAAGGCGGCATGAACGGTGTACCAGGTAAAGGCGCGGCGTTAAATGCTATTTCGAACCACTGGTTTAAATTATTTAAAGATAATGGATTAGCGGACAGTCATATTCTTGATATTCCACACCCGTTTGTATGGATTGTTCAAAAGGCACGTCCTGTAATGATTGAGGCTATTTGTCGTCAATATATTACGGGATCAATGTGGCGCTCATACGCGAACGGCGAACGTGAGTTTTGCGGCATTAAAATCAATGATGGTTTAACAAAAGATCAGCGCTTACCACAATTGCTGATTACACCATCAACTAAGGGTATCTTAACGGGTATTGAAGGCGTTCCAGCTGTTGATGATGTGAATATTACCCGTAGTGATATCGAAAATAATTTTGAAGCCTTTAATTTTACCGATGCTAGTGATATTGCGCGTTATGAGAAATTGTTAAAAGATGGTTTTGATTTAATTTCCGGTGAACTGGAAAAAATTGATCAAGTCTTTGTTGATACAAAATTTGAGTTTGGTTATGTAACGGATGCATCTGGCCAAGAAAAACTAATTTATATGGATGAAGTAGGCACCCCTGATTCGTCGCGTATTTGGGATGGCGCTGCTTATCGTGAAGGTGAAGTGGTCGAAAACTCTAAAGAAGGGTTTCGTCAATTACTATTAAATCACTTCCCTGATCCTGACATCTTGCTTAACAAAGGCCGTATGGAAGAGCGTTTAGCGTTGGCAGTAGATAATGAATTACCCAGTGAAGTGCTGCTGAATGTGTCTGCTACTTACATTTCTATTGCTGAGCGTATCACGGGTCAAAAAATTGTATTGTCTGATAATCCTAAAGTAGAAATTATTGATATTTTACGTGAGCACTATCAGTTAATCGATTAAACCGTCAAAGACTAGCTGTTTTGACTATTAAACAAGCTTTTATTAAAATGCTGCATTTATTATGCGGCATTTTTTGTGTCAAAATTTTAGTGCTGATTATCCGAAAAATAAATCTTGAGCACTTAAGTTATGTTAGGATGAATCGAAATAAATCGTTTACAAAGTAGGAATTTCTACTAGGTTAAATAGATGGAATTTAATAACAAGGAAAAATGATGGATCAGATTTTAGAATATATATTTACAGTGGAATTCGTTCTTTTAATACTCGTGGTGGTCATACTTAAATCATCGGTCATATTTGTCCCACAAAATAGGGCATTCTTAATCGAGCGATTTGGCAAGTTTCAATCGAGTCGAGAAGCCGGCCTTAATTTCATTATCCCATTTATTGATAGTATTGGCGCCGATCGTTCGTTAAAAGAACAAGCGGTGGACGTGCCTAGTCAAAGTGCAATTACCCGCGACAATATCTCATTACATGTTGATGGCGTTCTATATTTTCGAGTGCTTGACCCTTATAAAGCCAGTTATGGTGTTGATGATTATGTTTTTGCTGTCACTCAACTTGCTCAAACGACGATGCGTAGTGAACTGGGTAAAATGGAGCTAGATAAAACCTTTGAAGAACGTGATCAGCTTAATGCTCATATTGTGGAGTCAATTAACCATGCCTCTGCGCCATGGGGCATTCAAGTTTTACGTTATGAAATTAAAGATATTGTGCCACCTGACACCATTATGGAAGCGATGGAAGCACAGATGAAAGCCGAGCGTGTTAAGCGAGCCCAAATACTTGAATCTGAAGGCGATCGCCAGTCTGCAATTAACGTGGCAGAAGGGCACAAAGCCTCTGTCGTACTTAAAGCACAAGCTGAAAAAGAAGAGCAAGTATTGCGCGCACAAGGTGAAGCGTCTGCTATTTTAGCTGTTGCTCAAGCGAAAGCTAAGGCGTTAACTGAAATTGGCGCTGCGGCAAATACGAGTGACGGTCAAAAAGCCATTGAACTTGATTTAGCCACGAGAGCTATTGATGCTAAAGCGCAAATTGCGAAAGAGTCTTCAGTGGTCTTGCTGCCTGATAATGGTACGGATGCCGCGTCAATGGTTGCCCAAGCAACAAGCATCATTCACTCGCTTAAAAAGGGGTAAGCAATGGACTACATCATAAACAACTTGGCGCAATCGTTAGTCATTCTAGGGCTTATTTTATTAGCGATTGAAGTCATTGTTCTAGGATTTTCTACCTTTGTCTTATTTTTTGTTGGCCTTGCTTCTATTTTTACAGGGATACTAATTGGCATTGGTGCCCTTGAAAGTGATATTTTCGATGCAAGTTTGGCGGTAGGTGTATTATCAGCGCTTATTGCCGCGGTAAGCTGGAAGCCGTTTAAACTTCTACAAAATAATGTGGGTAATACACAAACGACTAACGATATGATTGGTAATAAGTTCACGTTAAGCGATGATTTAAGCCCGGGTCATAGTGTGACCTGTCATTATAGTGGCATTGACTGGCAAGTAAGCAGCGACGATACCATTATGTTAGGTTTTGAAGTTGAAATTACCCACGTTAGTGTCGGTAAATTACGCGTTAAGCAAGTATCGTAAATAAAAGTTAGACATTAAAAAAGGCGAGAATGATTAATCATTCTCGCCTTTTTTGTGACTTCATCTTATTTATACAATGATGGGTCGTCTTTGTTGGGGCGTGTTTTAAAGCGGCGATGCAACCACATATATTGCTCTGGCGCTTTCATTATACCGCGCTCAACAATGGAGTTTGAGTAAATAGCGTCTTGTTCATCATTGCCACTGGGGAAGTTCTCTAAGGGCGCACTGAGTTCAATATGATAACCACTGCCATCATTGTTTCGCGTAATAACATAAGGCAATACCACCGACGGTGCTCCCTTGGTTAAAATGCTAGCTCCCACGACAGTTGCGGCATCTGGTACGGCGAAAAACGGTACGAAAACAGCTTTGCTGCGGCCAAAATCTTGATCAGAGGTATACCATACGGCTTCTCCGTCTTTTAGCGCCGAAATCATAGCGCGAATATTACGTTTGGTTATTAAACGTGCAGAGCGATTTCGGCCACACACTTGTAAATGTTCCATCACCGCATTGTTATGTGGTCGGTACACACCTGTTAATTGCGCTTGGCTACCAAATAGTCGGCCACCAATTTCTAAACAAAAGCTGTGGAGTGCAAATAATAATACACCTTTACCTTCTTTTTTTGCTTGCTCAATGTGCTCTAAGCCCGAAAACGTCACTAGTTTTTGGATGCGCCATGTTGGCCACCACCATGCCATGCCTGTTTCCATTAAGGCAATACCAACAGATTTTGCATGTCCACGTAAAATCATGGCGCGCTCTTGCTCACTCATGTCAGGAAAACATAACTCTAAATTACGTATAGCTGTTTTTTCACGCTTTTTAAGTAAGGACATCAACAATAGCCCTAAACCACCGCCAAGTTTGATGAGAACACGGTAAGGTAGCAAGGTGACTATAAGCCATAGCAAACCAACGCCAAACCATAACAACCAATACCGAGGGTGAAGAAAACTTAACTTGAATTGAGACTGACGCAAAACAATGTCCTAAATAATTTAATGCAGGCGATTATTGTATATGATTTGAGGGTCTTATGTCTCAACAAAGTCATTTTTTACATGTTACAATTGTCCGCAGTTAACGAAAGGAAAAATGAAATGACCATTGGTTTACCTGATTTTGAACAAGCAAATGTGTTGGTGTTGGGCGATTTAATGCTTGACCGTTATTGGCATGGTCCTACTGGCCGCATATCTCCTGAAGCGCCAGTACCAGTTGTTAAAGTTGAACAAATTGAAGACCGACCTGGCGGCGCGGCCAATGTTGCGCTTAATATTGCGGCGTTAGGCAGTGATTGTAAAATTATTGGCATTGTTGGTGAAGATGAAGCGGGTAAAATTTTAACTGATAAATTAGAAGGGTTAGCAATAAAAACTGATTTCTATAAGCAGTCGCTCATCCCAACGATCACAAAATTACGTGTTATTAGCCGTAATCAACAACTGATACGTTTAGATTTTGAAGAAGACGCCTGCGATATTCCAACAGCGCCATTATTAGATAAATTAGCAGCCGGTATTGAATCAGCCGCTGTGGTTATTTTGTCAGACTATGCCAAAGGCACGTTGAATGATGTCACTCAGATGATTTCATTATGTCGTGCTCAAAATACACCGGTATTTATAGATCCCAAGGGTAGTGATTTTTCACGCTACCGTGGCGCTACGTTGTTAACGCCTAATATGAGCGAATTTGAACAAGCCGTTGGCCGCTGTAAAAATGAAGCCCAAATAGTGGCTAAGGGTCAACAGTTAATGACAGAGCTGGATTTAACGGCCTTGTTAGTAACGCGTTCTGAACACGGCATGACGTTACTGCGTAAAGATCAGCAAGAGTTACACTTTCCGGCAATGGCACGTGAAGTTTATGACGTGACAGGGGCTGGCGATACAGTTATTTCTGTTTTAGCAACGAGCGTTGCTGCGGGTAGTGATTTAGAAACAGCCTGCGCGCTGGCTAATATTGGCGCTGGCGTTGTAGTGGGTAAACTGGGCACATCAACGGTGAGCACGATTGAATTGGCTAATGAGTTGTCAAAAGCACATCCGGAAGTTGGTTTTGGCGTTATTTCACAGCAGCAATTAAAAATTGCAGTGCGCGGCGCACAAGCGCGCGGTGAAAAAGTAGTATTGACCAACGGTTGCTTTGATATTTTACATGCCGGGCATGTGTCTTATTTAGGGCAAGCGGGGCAGTTAGGTGATCGCCTTATTGTAGCGGTTAATGATGATGCGTCTGTGAAACGTTTGAAAGGCGAGGCGCGCCCTGTTAACCCAGTTGATCGACGCATGGCTGTTTTAGCAGGCCTAGGCGCTGTAGATTGGGTAGTTGATTTTTCAAATGATACGCCGCAATCACTCATTGCTGATATTTTACCTGACATGTTAGTTAAAGGCGGTGATTATCAAGTGCATGAGATTGCTGGTGGTCAAGAAGTGATAGCTAACGGCGGTGAAGTTAAAGTGCTTAACTTTGAAGATGGTTGTTCAACGTCTAAAATTATTGATGCCATTCGCGGTAATTGATGATGCTGTGGCACATTGAGATGTGACCACGCAGAAATAAAAAGGCCATTATCAATATTGATAATGGCCTTTTTCGTGGTCTAAGGTAAGTTTTTACTTCACTAAATCATGATGATTTTAGTTAAGTAAAGTCGGTTTACCTAGTCCTAGTTTTTCTAATCGTTTGAGCTGAGTTTTAGCATCACCGACGACCAAGTAAATCATATTGTCTGGGTGCAAGTTGTCTTTTGCTAACGCCTTAACAGATGATTGTGTCATGGCTGAAATCTCATTAGCCCGCAACTGAACGTAATTCGCTGGCAAGTTATAATTGGCCATGTCGCGTAAAATAGATAATTTAGCGCCCAAGGTTTCAAAACGTCTTGCATTACTCTTTAAGTAAAAGCTTTTCGTAGTGTCGAGATCTTGTTGGCTAAAATCTGCAGCATATGATGTCGTTAGTTTTCTGATTAATTCAATAGATTCTAGTGTTACGTTACTTCTAACACCTGAACTGATCATAAACTGACTTTGATATTTAGTGCCATTAAAGCCTGAACGTACACCGTAAGTGTAGCCTTTAGTTTCACGAAGTTGCTGGGTCAAGATTGAAGCGAAGCTACCACCACCCAATCGATAATTCATCACTTGTGCATTGTAAAAGTTATCATTATTAGCTAATAGAGCAGGATGACCTATACGTACTTGTGATTGTTTTGCGCCGGGAACATCGTAAAAATAAACACTAGACTTAGTTGGTAATTGCGGTTGTTTAACCTCAGGTAATGAACGTTTCTTTGCTGTCCATTGTGTATTTAGACGTGAAAATGCGTTAAGTACATTTTTCTCATCAATGTCACCAACGACTTGAACTGTGGTTAAGTTCGGAGCGAAATTGGCGGCGTAATACGCTTTCAAATCGTCAATTGAAATACTGTCAAGGGTGCTAATATCACCTGCTTGATTATGAGAGTAAATATGACTTTCACCATACATTAATTTATTCATCTCATTATTGGCAATTGAGCGTGGACTTGTTTGTTGTTGTAACAACCCATTTTTGATGCGTTGTTTAATTAAATCAAATTCCGCTGCGTCCCATCGTGGCTCTAATAACATTTCAGTAATTAGCGCCATAGTTGCATCGTAATTTTTAGCCAATACGGTTGCCGTAACACGGATGCTATCGGCGGTTGTATAAGTACCGATATTTGCACCTAGTGCCTTGATAGCATTTTCTAATTGCGCAACTGTTTTTGTTTTCGTACCGCGGTTTAGGATTTCGCCAACAAGGTTAGCCACGCCCACTTTGTTAATATCATCAAATAATACACCGCCTGCGAGCTCGACACTCAGTTGCACAAGTGGGGTTTCATTACTGGTGATGCCTGATATTTTTAAACCGTTATCTAAAGTTTCTTGCCATACATTTGGTGTGGCTAAAACAGGATCTTTACCATAGTTAGGTTCTATTGTGCGATCAAAAGTCGATGGTGTTTTAACATATTGCGCTTGTTGTGATGCATCAAATGACTTTTCTGCGCCATTAACAATTTGTTCTTGTTCAACGGTTACGGCCTTTGAACCTGCTAATGCCAGTTGTGTTTGTCCTTTAGGCACGAAACTTGTTGCTACAAACGATTGGTCTTTAATGTATTTATTATAAACACGCCATACATCATCACTGGTCACGGCAAGAATTTTTTTGCCATTTTTGTTAATGAAATCAGGATCGTTTGCAAATATATTGTATTGCGCTAATTGGAAACCCTTACCTAGAACACTTGATATACCGCGATAAAAGGCTGTTTCTTGACCCGCTTTGATGCGTTTCAAATCAGCATCAGTGAAGCCATCTTTTTCAAAATTAGCCAGCGCAATATCAATACCAGCTTTAACTTTATCGAGTTTTACACCTTCAAAACCGCGAACGCTTAATATTAATTGGCCTGCTAATTCAGACTCATAAGCAGAAACATCGGCTGATGAAGTCACTTTCATCGTATCGACAAGTTGGGCATTAAGCGGAGACAATTTTCCGTCAGCCAGCAGGTTGCTTAACACAGCTAACGCATAGGTATCATCGTGATAAAGAGGCACTGTTGGCCACACTAAATTTAATTCAGGTAACTGCGCTAAATTATCTTCAAACATCACTTTTTTAGACGCTGTTAAAGTGGCTGGCTGTTTTTTATTGGCAACAATGGTTTCGCCGCGTTTAATTTCGTCAAAGTATTTATGAACCCATTGCTTGGCTTGTTTAGGATCAAAATCACCAGAAACAACCAAGGTCACGTTGTTAGGTACATACCAACGTTTAAAGAATGTTTTTACGTCATCTAACGTAGCATTTTCTAAATCTGTTAATGAACCGATGACTTGCCAGCTGTAAGGGTGACCTTCGGGGTAAAGCGTTTTATCGATAACGGCATACGTATTACCGTAGGGACGGTTATCAACACTTTGACGTTTTTCATTTTTAACGACTTGTTTTTCTTTGGCCAGCACTTGTTCTGTGACAGTGTTAATGAAAAATCCCAGTTTATCTGATTCAGCCCACAACATTTTTTCTAAGGCATTGCTGGGTACTGCTTGATAATAATTTGTTCTGTCACGACTCGTTGAACCATTAGCACCTGAACCACCGATGCGGGCACTAAGTTTATCTAAGCCCCCTTTACCGAGGTTTTCTGACTCAAGAAACAATAAATGCTCAAACAAGTGAGCAAAACCAGTGCGACCAGGCACTTCACGCGCAGATCCAACATGAGATGTTAATGCAACAGCGACAACAGGATCAGAATGATCGGTGTGAAAAACGACTTCTAGACCATTATCTAGGACAAATTTTTCGAATTTAACCTCACTAGATTGTTTAACCGTTTTAACTGAGTTGGCCGCATTGTTTGGGGTATCGGTGCCTGATTGACAGCCAGAAAGTGCGAGCATGGCCGCCACAACACAAGCAGATAATTGAGTATATTTCATAGTCTTCTCTGAGATTTTAATAGTAGTGGCAGTGTATAACAATTAAAACAGATATAAACTACTTATTTGTATCAAGAAATATGTGATTAATAGGGGGTAATATCAGAGAGAATTTCGCGCCGCCTAAATCCGAATATTCAACATTACAACTGCCTTGATGCCACTGTGCTATGCGTTTAACAATAGCTAAGCCTAACCCGAAGCCTCCATTATCTTTATTACGACTTTTATCGAGGCGCGTAAAGGCGTTAAATACCTGTTGTTGATCGTATTCGTTGATACCGTCGCCATCGTCTTCGACACAAATAATTAAAGTTTCATGATTGGTAGTTATGGTTAATCGAACGAGACTTTTGGCATAACGAAGTGCGTTTGTGACATAGTTTTGAATGGCTCGTTCTATTAAGTGGCCGTCACAGTGCCAGACAAAATTGGGTGTTATATCAATCTCTATAGTGATGGTCTGATGTCGGCTTAGTTTTTCAATTAAATTATGGGCTAATTGTTCTAAATTGACGTCCATAAAAACGATATTTTCACGGTGACTATCCATGCGGCCGTAATTGAGCATTTCATCGACGAGCCGTTCTAATTCATCAACATCTTGGCGCATACTTGATAGTTGAGACACTGTCTGCTTATCTAACAACGCAAAGGAGAATTTTAAGCGTGAAAGCGGTGTTCTTATTTCATGAGAAACGGCGTTAGTGAGCTGTTTTTGTTCGTCCATTAACTGAGATATACGTGTTGTCATTTCATTAAATTTATGGAGGACTGGCGCGATTGATGAGCTACTATTTATGGGGATTGTAGGCGGTGTTGGGCCTTTGGTAAATGCAATACTTGCATGTTGTAAGTGTTGTAAGTCTCGCCATAATGGGCGCAACCATAGCGCTATAAATCCGGCTAAAAACAAATAAGAGAGTAGTAATATGCTCTGTTTTAACAGGGAATTTCCATCACTACCAATAAACGGACCAACGCGGTAAGTTTGCTTGTTTCGTTCAATATAGGCGTAAATATGCTGATTATCATCAACAGTTAACACTGGTTTGTGCTCCGTCAGTGCTTTTTGTTGCCAATCAAGCCAGGCAATATCATGACTATTTATAGGCTCGATTTCTAGCGTCAAATTAGCGGCTAAACTCGCCCTGTTTTCATTATTGATGGCTAAAGCGAGTGTTGACGCTAATTTTTCAATATTGACGACTTGAGCTGAAGGAGACTGGTCAAGTTGTTGCCACACATATTCAGATCCCCAATTAATCGCCGTTAATGAGATTACGATAACTAAATAAAGGCTAATGAATAAACGTATCATCTTATTCCCACGCGGTAGGACTAAATACGTATCCTTTGCCCCACACAGTTATAATGCGTGTAGGTGATGTTAGATCGTCATTGAGTTTTTTACGTAGCCTAGATACTCTCACATCGACGCTGCGGTCAAACCCGTCATATTCACGGCCAATCATTTCTTGGTGTATATGATCGCGACTTTGTACCTCACCAGCTTTATTGGCTAATAGCCACAATAATTCAAATTCATGTGTTGTTAGTTCAACATGCTTTTCATTGAGATTCACTGTACGCATGCTGTGATTAATGTGAAGTTGGCCAAACGATAATTCGTGGCTTTGTTCTTTTTTACCTGGTGCAGTACGCCGTAGTGCAGCATTGACTCTGGCAAGCAATACGTGGGGCTCAACGGGTTTTATGATGTAATCATCAGCCCCTAATTCAAGTCCTTTTACATGGTCGAAATCACTGTCTTTAGCGGTGAGAAATAAAATAGGGTTGGCAAAAGAGCTACGTATTTTCTTGATGACAGAAAACCCATCAAGTTTAGGGAGCATAATGTCCAGTAGAATAAGATCAGGCTGTTGGTGGCGTAAATATGGGGCAACTTCATCACCATGGCGTAACAATTGAACACAATAATCATTCTGGGATAAAAATTGAACGATTAAATCGGCCAACCGAGGATCATCTTCTACTAACAATACGCTTTTCACTAAAATACACTCCAGTCGGCTCTTAACCGTCTTCTAAATCGGGTTGAAGTAGCGCCATTCACTACTATGGTTGTACTGGCTATCATTTGTTTGTTTTCGTCTTTGAGGGTCAGGGTTGTTGTCACTTTTATACTAACTAACAAAGATTCTGAAATGTTGCTTTGGTTGACCCAACACTTAATCTTTCGGCGTTTATCATAAAGACAATAATTGGCTTTAGTTGGCGTTTTCCACTTGATTATTAACTCTTTTCTACAAATATCACCGAGCTTATTCACAATGCAGGTATTGGGTGAAATAACTAAACTATTGAGGTTATTGGCGAAAGTAGTAGGTGATATTACAAGCATAACTAAACCACCAGTTAATATGGAGAAATAGCTAAAAATCTTTAAGTGTTTATTACCATTCATGGGTAATTTACTGTGTGTAATTTAATAACATCTACTTATTTAAATACTGATTATTTAAAAGTTATACATGGCACCGATGAAGAAAATATCTGAATTATCCTCTCTCACCATACTGCTCTTTGTGATTGAAGAGCCTAATGACGTTGTGCGATAGGTGAATGCGGCCCGCCATTTCTCGCTCAGTTGATAATTTGCTGTCAGGCCTATAGTAATATTCTTACCACTCGTCGGTGAGTAATAGGTTGCGCTCATCTGATTGTCTTTATCGCTGATGCCATAATAATAGCTGGCGAGCTTTTCGCTATACCAATCTAAACTACTACTCAATTTTATGGATAGAGGTTCTAATGCTGAAAAATGCCAAGTTTTCTCGAGTTTTACTTGTCCATTAATGCCGTTATATACCCCTGATACATCTGTTAATAGGTTCAATTGCACCATCATATTTTGGAAAGCAAAATAGTTGAATTGAATACCTGCGTCCAAAGCCCAACGACGATTACTCAATTGTGAAACACTGATTGGCGTATCAGCGACTTCTTCACTAGTTAGGGGGAAATAAGAATCACTTTTATCATCTACTGGTAAATTATTAGAGGCTTGGGATGAACTGGGCAACAGAAAATTACCTGGATGCCATTGGGAGAAGTTAGCCGCATGTGCATTGAGTTGTGTAATGGCACTTATATACAATTGGGGGGATACTTCATAGCTATACCCAAGAACTCCATCATCAAAATATATATTTTCTCCGTAATAACTCACTGAAGGCAGTAAATACAGAGGCGTGTCTTTACCATCAAACAATGGATTTGTGCGTTGTCCAATACCTATGCCAACCGAAAAATTCCATTGACCGATTTCGGCAAAGTTGACTTTGTCGTGGCTAAGGTTAAGAGATGATTCCAGTGCTGTTACGCCTGTTACTTCAGTACTGTTGGCTGAAAAGTTAACAATTGTTAGCAATAAAAGTAGATAGATATTTTTCAAAGGGTGCTCACATTTAGTTAGTGGGCCTAATTTAACATCACTTTTGAATTTTTACATCATTGATTACACAAAATTACAACTGGTAGCAATTTAGAACATTAACAGGGCGTTGTTGTGACTAGAATTAATGGAAACTTAGCTTAAAGGAAAAGCTCATGAATAGAAAAATATTGTTAGTCCCGTTTGTTATTTTACTTTCAAGTTGTGGCAACGAAGCACAAAAAATCGATGATGGAGGCGCTGAGCCACCGTTACCTAGTATGGAACGTCAAACTAACTTTATGAGTGAGTTAACGGCCAGTGCCTCGATAGACGCGGTGCAATATTACCGCAATGGCATCTATATTAATGAAAAACAGCCTCAATATCTTACGGTTTATTCCCAGGTTGAAAGCGCAGCTGCTGTGTCTGACTCGTCTTATTCAAAGGCGATAACCCAAGCAGCAGGCGTCGATGAAAGCGACAGATTTCATTATAACGGTGAGCAAATATTTTTAGCGAGTAATGCACATCACGAAACTGGTTCAGACAGCACAACTAGTGACTTTTTACGTATTTTAACACGCCAAGACGATAACAGTTTAACGAAGCTGAGTGACACGCCAATAGCTATCAATGATAAACCACAATCTATCAGTGGGCTCTTTGTTAATGAAAAAGAAGTGAGTGTCATAACCCATGCATATTATGATGTTTATAGTGCATTTTTTGACGTGTTTTTACCGTACGATCGTCAATTCTCATTGTCTATTTTCGATGCATCAAACCTAACACAGCCTCAACTCACACAGCAGCTAACCATTGATGGACATATTATTTCATCACGTCAAATTGACAATAAAATATATTTAGTGAGTACCTTCTCTCCGAATGTTCATACATTGATTGAAGAAGACGTATTAAGCCGTTCAGATGAGGTTATCTTCAAAGCAATTAATGATTTATCAATAGATGATTTAACGCCGCACTATACGGACTCAAATGGCATCGAACGTGCTTTAATAGACATTGGTAGTTGCCTGTTGCCCACCCTAGCCACCGAGCAAGACGGCTATAATGGATTAGTCATTTTATCCGTTATTGATACTCAGTCGCCTGACAATATTAACTCAACTTGTGTTAACGCTGACGCGCAAGGTATTTATGTGTCAAAAGACTCCGTTTATATTTATGGCAGCCAATCACAGACCTTAGGTCATGACATACAAAGTGTCATTCATAAGTTTGATATCACGACTACAACAACCGATTACCGAGCATCGGCGGTTATTGCTGGACATTTCGGATTTTCAAACAGTCATCTACGATTTAACGAAAAAGATGATTTCTTAACAGTGGTTAGTACGCGGTTTGATAGTAACTATGTGCCAACCCATCAATTAGCCGTATTTAAAGATGTGGGAACACAGACTCTGGATTTAGTCGGCCAATTACCTAATGCACAGCAACCAGAAGCTATCGGTAAACCTAATGAGCAGATTTATGCGGTTCGTTATTTTAATAATAAGGCATATATAGTGACGTTCTTAAGAACAGATCCATTATATGTTATTGATTTATCCATACCTAAATCACCTAAATTGGAGGGAACGTTAGAGATACCTGGTTACTCAGCCTATTTGCATCCTATATCTGACGATTTATTGTTAGGCATAGGTCAGAATGTGCGATTGGGAGCAGGTGATAATGACTTGCCTGAAGTAGAAGTTGGGGCTCAAGTGAGCTTGTTTGATATCAGCAATCCACAAGCGCCAACACTATTAGGCAGTCAAGTCTATGAAGATAGCTATACTCCCGTTGAATTTAATTACCATGCATTAAGTTATATAGATAGAGGAGATGGCACGCATAGTATCGCGCTACCTATGGATACATGGAGTAGGACGATGCAAAATTATTCTGCAATATGGCAGCATCACAGTAGCCTCGAATTGTTGGAAATTAATGATAAGGGCAATGTTGCTACGTTAAACAAAGTCGGCGCTGTTGCAGTGAACAATTCATCGCTTACACACTATTATAATAATAATGATGCCCGTAGTGTCTTGACCGAGGATAACGTTTATTATATCCAAGGTAACCGTGTTTATCACAGTTTATGGAGTATGCCAGACAATATATCCGGGCCTTTTCCACCTTAGAACTTAGCATTTAACAAATGTAAATAAAGCCTCTGATGATTTGTCATCAGAGGCTTAGCCAATGGTTATGACAGATTATTCAGCGTCAGGTTTTTAAGATAGGTGCGTGAAACAGGCACGAGCAATTCATTAGATAATCGTAGAAATGTCTTACGCCCATCACGTTCAACGCCTACAACGGCAGATTGTGCTACCCACCAAGAGCGATGAGTTTGCAGTCCATCAAATGCTGCTAGCAGTGTCAACGCGTCTTTAAAGCGCATCAAAATCAAGTGATGACCTTTTGATGTGTAGACTTTCAAATAATGATCATCCATTTCTAAACACAGTAATGTTCCGCGTTTTTCTAGGGGGAGCTTGTGCATTAAGACATTCAGTTGAACATCATCAACGTTTGCTGTGTGACGCGCTTGCTCATCAATGAGTGTTTGTGATTTTACCAATTGTTCTTGTTGCTTATAGATGAGCTGTTTCATCATGCTCACTACAGTAATAATGCTTCCGATGATAAATGACTGAGAAAACGCCTTAATGACTTGCGACATGTAATCATTTTCTAAAGTAAAAAATAACCGGCTCAAAAGGGGTATTAGAAAGCTCATCACAAGACCAGCAATCAAAACAGCAATGGCCACACGCAACCAACCCTGACTAACTTTATGCTTTAAAAGACGGTTTGATAGATGAATGAATGGTGCATAAATTAAATAACCAATGACGCAGGTAATAACCCAAAAAGACATGGATGTAATTAATGGTACTTGCGACATTCCAAATGGCGATAAAAAGCCAATAACAATACCGATGAGCACCATAAAGGCCACTCCCTTGCCAATGTTGTTTTTTGTAAAACTATCTGATAACACTTGATTAATAACGGTTATTTCACGATTCGCCAATTGCACACACCTTAATAAAGCGCATTTTACGAATTAAACTGATCACTTAACGTAAAGTCGCTGTTTTTATATTTCCCGCTAGTTTATCGTTTTTCTCGTCAAGCGCAATCATCAATATGTAAATCAAATATTGTCGCTGTCATGAACCTTTACGTAATTATTAATCTTAACAAGGAACAACAAATGTCTATTAAATATTTAGCTTTCACGTTAGTAAGCTGTGCTCTTTTTCTAAATGATGTTGCTGCCAAAGAACTTACTTTTACCATTAAAAACATTAAAGAAGGACAGGGTAAAATTTATGTTCAATTGTTTAAAGGAGAGGATAATTACCGCCTCGGTAAACCAGATGCTGTCGCTATAGCAACTTCAGACGATAAGGAAACCACACTCGCGTTTAATAATTTGACTGAAGGCGATTATGCGCTGCGTTATTTTCATGATCAAAATGATAATGGAAAAATGGATGTTAATTTGATGGGCGCACCGCAAGAAGGTTATGGTTTTTCTAATAATGTAAAACCGAGTTATGGACCGGTAAAATTTGTCGATGCTAAATTCTCAATATCGGCAGATAAGATAACTAACACATCTGATGTTATCTACGGAGAATAATATGTTGTTGTCACGTCGTAAATTAATCAAATCAGTGGGCGCAATTGGCGCTGCCTGTTCATTACCACTAACGAGTCGTGTTTTGTCAGCGCCAAAACAAGTAAACGTTATAAACACTAAATCGCTCTTTGAAAGTGCGCTTGATGAAAACCCTGCATTAATTGGTTTTAGTAACGTAGCACAAGATTTTAAACCCTCATCGATGACGTTAGAAGGTAAATTACCCGCAGACTTTACAGGCAGTTTATTTCGCAATGGCCCGGCAAAAATGCATCGAGCTAATACGCGTTATAACCATTTGTTTGAAGGCGATGGCATGATTCAACAGTTTAGGTTTGATGGGGGGGAAATTCTTCATCGTGGGCGTTTTGTTAAAACAAATAAATATGTCAAAGAGCAACAGGTAGATAAGTTCTTATACTCTGGGCCTGATACCAAAGTTGCCAACTCCCTAGCTGTTACCAGTAATGATACGGTTAATACGGCTAATACCAATGTTATTCCTGTTGGTGATGATCTTTGGGCATTATGGGAAGCTGGCTCGCCAACTAAGATCGATGAACAAACGTTAGACGCGAAAGGACTTGTGAATTTAGGTGAAAGCACCAAATATGGCACTAGTTTAAAAGGACTGCCATTTTCAGCGCATCCTAAAATAGATACCAACGGAGACATTTTTAATTTTGGCTTACACCCATCAGGTCAAGTGGTTGTTTATCATTTGTCACCTAATGGGATGACCAAGAATGTGTCACTCATCAACGCTAATTACAAGGGTGGTATGATGCATGACTTTTTAATCACTGCTCGTCACCTGTTACTCGTATTACCGTCCTTATCTGTTAACCCCCTTAAAAGTGGGTATTTTGAGCGGACGGAGTATGATCCCGATATACCGATGAGGGTGTTAATAGTTGACAAAAACACCTTTAAAATTACCAAACAATTTGAGCTTCCAGCGGCTTTTGTATTCCATTTTGGCAATGCATGGGAAGAGCGCGATGGCAGTATTCGCTTTGATGCTTGTTTATATAAAAATGCAGACATCATTCATCAATTATCTCGGGTCATGGCAGGTAAAACACAAGAGGATAAAAATAAAGCGACGTCAGTACTGATAACCTTACATACTAATGGAGCAACATCGTTAGACAGTTTTGGGGGAACCAGTGAATTCCCGCGCATTGCACCACATCTCACAGGCCTTAAAAATACCTATTTGTATCACTTGTCGGCCCATAAAAATGCACTTTGGAGCGATAGTGTTAATCGGCTCAGTGTGGATACTGGTAAGCAAGATACCTATCGTTATGGGGCTGATTTTTTAGTTGAAGAACACGTGCCGGTCTGTCCTAAAGGTCAAGAGTCACAAGGGTATTTGGTTGGTACTGCCCTGCATATTCCGTCCAAACGAACTAGCATTAATGTTTTTGATGTGAATAATTTAGCAAATGGTCCAATCACCAGAGGGTGGTTACCTTATCATTTACCATTAGGATTTCATGGTAACTTTAAAAAAGACAGTTAACGTTAACATCTATTTAACATCTATTTAACATTTTACTGTTGATTTATAATGAAACATCCGTTTAACTACGGATACAAAAATTATAAAAATAAGAATCCACATGACCTTAGGGTCTGTTGAACTTTATGGTTCAAATTTTGTTCATTCTAAAAGATTTTTGAGCAAGGCATGAGGACTGATGCCTAGTTTATCTCGGCTTTGTCTCCTGAGTCGCTCTACTTCCTGCATCCATGCAGTCATAGGTGAGGGACGAATAACGCCGCACAAAATACTTTTAGTTGAATCCGTCGGACAGCATTTGTTTGTTATTTCTACGGCGTTATCGCCTATTCGTGTAGCCAGCTACACCACATAGGCTCTGTCTTGTATAAACCTCAAACAAATGGCTGAAAAAATGAACTCAAAAGATCAACAGACCCTAGCCCACATGCATAAATTTCGTGAGAAATACCGCGCTAACATTGGTAAGTATTATTCCGGTTGGCTACATATGCTTTTTGTATTAAGTGTAGCTATTAGTGTAATTAGTTACGCTATTTTACATACTGAACAAGTGACGTGGCCGCAATGGTTAGTTTTTCCATTGACGATGTTGGTGGTCAATTTTGCAGAATATTTTGCTCACCGCTGGCTAGGGCACAAAAAAACAAAATACGGTAAGTTGTTTTATCAGCGCCACAGTGGCGATCATCATACTTTTTTCCTGCCTGCTGCAATGCCTTATGAATCGAGTCGTGATTGGCGTGTTGTACTTTTTCCTGGGTATTTGATTATTGCTTTTTTAGTGGGTCTTGTTCTTCCAATCGGTTGGTTGTTAATGCATGTATCCTCGGATAATGTGGCGTATATTTTTTCGGGGGCGGCTATTAGTGGTTATCTGTTTTATGAAGTTATGCACTTTTCGTATCATTTACCCGATGGAAGCTTTGTTGAGAAAATACCTGGATGGAAACAATTACGCCAACTGCATGTTCAACATCATAAGCGTGATTTGATGACGCACAAAAACTTTAATATAACTTTACCTCTGTTCGATATATTGCTCCGCTCTTTTCATTTACCTAAAAACTGGCAAGATAAAGATTAATTAGGACAGGGCGGGAAATTAAATGACTATATTGTCCAAATTGATAAAGGATATAACACACTGTCAATTGTGTGTTAAGCAGTTGCCCCATGGTGTTCGACCAGTGTTACAAGTAGATGCTCGCGCAAAAATACTGATTGCAGGTCAAGCGCCAGGCCGCAAGGTTCATGAGTCTGGTCTTCCATTTGATGATGCCAGCGGAGAACGATTACGCCAATGGCTTGGCATATCTAATGAAACGTTTTATGACCCTAGTAAACTGGCTATTCTACCGATGGGATTCTGCTTTCCGGGCACGGGCAAGTCGGGTGACCTACCGCCCATTCCTTTATGCGCTCAAACGTGGCGTGATGCATTGCTTGCTCAATTACCTAATATTGAATTAACCATTGTGTTAGGTAAATATGCGCAAGATTATCATTTAGGCAAGTCATCAATGAACGTTACACAGCGTGTGCAAGCGTGGCAAGACACGTGGCCTGAGATGATAGCGCTGCCTCATCCTAGCCCGCGAAATAACATTTGGCTTAAACGTAATACCTGGTTTGAACGTGATGTTGTGCCAGCGTTAAAAAGTCGCGTTAAGGAAATATTGTAATGTGTTAACAACGATGAGCTCCCCTGAATTATTACAAGCTTAACTGGTGCCTAATTGGTCTTGATTTAAAGTTGCTAATAATCGAGTTTTAGGCGAATAACAAAGCCCTAAGTCACTACTGCCTTGATAATGTAATGTCATCTCATTGAGGTGTATCTGCTCATTAATATCAATTTTAAAGCTGACGCGCTGTCGATAAATTTCTTGTTGGCCAAAGTAATCATCGACATGATTCTCTCCTTGGGGCAGGGTGATGGGTGATTTATTAAATCCGACAAAAATGCTAATTTTATCTTTATATAAGTAATATTTAGGAGCAATAATTATAGTTACGTATATGGAATTGTTAATTACTTTATACGTAACATTAAACGCATTGTTTGCAGTTAAAAATGGTGATTTTTTGGAGGTGCCGTTGATGACATTGGCTGTTGCTGGCTCAATGATTAAAAATCCTATTAAGGTGCACATTAATAAATAAGAATAATAATTTAGTCTGTAAATAATCATAATAAACACCCGAAATTGGTGATTTAGCATTGTTGTGAGGGACCAGATAGTCCCCCACATTACAATGCATTAAAAGGAGTAGTTCACCTGAAAAACAAAGGCTTTAATTGGTGCGTAAAGTTGTAGGTCTGCCAGGGCTCCCACTTGCTCGAAACCAGAATTTTTAGGGGTTTGATGATAATATTCCAGTCTAAAAGCTAATTCATTGCCGTTACTAAGTTTCATGCCTACTTTGGCGCCGACCGTATACGTATCCATTTCCCCAATACGGTAATCAGCACTAACAAATGCTGGGACATCGTTTGATTGATTGAGAAATGGTCTATAAAAGTCGCTGGCCGTTTGCGTATAATAACGAGCATGGGGCTCAATGTAATAACCATCATTGAGTTCAATACGCCATTTGGAATCTACGGTATGGGACTTTATCTTCCAGTCATCCCACATATATCGGTAAGATAAATCTATGATACTACCGTCAAAGTGATATTTAGTTTGGGCAAATATACTCTGTTTAGTCCGTTTGTCAGGTCTACTTTCGTAGATGAAGTCCCGTGTTAATCCTAACGAGTTTACAATACTAACGCCTTTGAACGGATCGTTTAAATAACCATCAATCACTGAGTATGAATAGTTAAATTGCGTTATCATGCGCCGATTAATAATTTGTGTTAGACCGAACAACACATCCACCGTCGACTTTGTATCACTGGTCCCTAAGCTTTGTTTATCGATCCCAGCCGCAGGTATTCTCGTTAAAGGCGTCGGTATGTCACCCTCGGGCGTGAAGGTATCGTTAAAATAACTAAAACCAACCGATGCTGTTGTATTTTTCTGATTAAAGTCATAAGCCAGATTACTGTTAATACCCAACGACAAATAGTCGTATTCTTTTGATAAATGCCCGCCACTACTTAAGGTCATGTTATCGCTGATAGGTTGAGTCCACTGACCATTTAATTGAACGCGCGTATCTTGAAAAGTATCATCTAGAGGTGTTTCACCAATCGGTGTTTCAAATGAACCTTTACCCGATGGTCGTGTAAAGGTTTGCACATTGGGCTGGGCAACAGCGCCATTCGCAGATGCTCCCGTTAATGTATCTACAGTGAGTTTGAGGTTGAGAAAGTGATCATCAGCAAACTCTCGCTTGCCATTAATAACGGCTTCTACTGCGCTAACACGATCTGCTTCAGAATAGAACAAAACAGCCGCATCAAGTTTCCAGGCGCTTAAATCTAACAGTTTCTTCTGCGCAGGTGATTTTTGCGTCGAGGGCTGTTGTGTTACAGATTTTGCGACAGCATCGGTACCTAATAATGCTAATGTCGCTAACCCTAATGCGGCCTTTATACTCTTCGGTTTTTTAGGTGATATTAATTGCATCCACAACCTCCACCGCCAAAGCTCTTACCGCCACTAGAGGCTTCTTTACTAAAGTAAATATGATCGTCTAATGCACTATCAACCGCATGACTCAGGGCCATCGATTCTTTGGCTAACAAGTCTCTTTCCCAAGGTTTAACCCCGAGGTTTGCACAACCACCAACACTGGCAACCACGAGTGTTAAGGTAATAATACGCCTTACTGTTTTCATCATAAAACCTGCTAATTTAACTGTTTAAATCTAGTAATAAGAATACCGTGAATTTTTACTTTTGGCCTAATAAAGCGACCAGTTGTGCTTCATAACGTGATGTTTGTTGTGATAAAAATCCTACGTGGGTAATTTTAAGTGTGCCATCTCGCCCGAATACATAACTGCTTGGCATGGCTTTGAGTTGAAATTTTTCAGCGATAGATGCCGCTGAGTCGTAAATAACAGGAAATTTAATCGGATTATCTATCAGAAAATCAGCGGCTAAGGAGGACTGAGTATCAACATTAACGCTTAGAACAACAAGCCCGTTATCTTTATATTTTGTGACCATTTCATTCATCCATGGCATTGATTTACGACAAGGGCCACACCATGATGCCCAAAAATCTAAATAGATAACACGACCTTTATGTTGTGCTAACAAGGCCTCAAGTTTATCATTAGGCGTATTAGCGTTGACGTTTCTTGATAACAAGCTCAACGCAACGAGGCAGATAACGTAATATTTTTTCAACATGTATTTCTCAAGCCTAGGTAGTTTGACTAACAATATAACTGGCGTTTCTTAAGGAATTCTTAAGACACTCTTAAGAAAAGAACGGTAAGCTAGGATTTGTAAACCTTTAGGATTTTATTTAATGCGTATTTTGTTAGTTGAAGACGACCATTTATTAGCGCAAGGACTGCAAGCAGCACTCCAGCATGCTAGGTACACCTGCAATTGGGTGACCGAAGGGAAGACTGTTTTACACAGTTTGAATGTCCCCGATTATGATTTGATATTACTCGATCTTGGGCTGCCTGATCTAGACGGATTAAGCGTATTAACCTCGGTGCGAAAAATGCACCCTAATTTGCCTGTTATTGTCATTACTGCGCGAGATTCATTGGAAGAAAAGGTCAAAGGACTCGATTTGGGCGCCGATGATTATTTAGTGAAGCCTTTTGATATCACAGAGTTATTAGCTAGATTACGCGTAGTTGAACGTCGTTTAGGAACAGCCTCTGGTTATAATATTGCCGTTGGTAACGTCAGTTTAGATACCTTGTCACATAAATTATCGATTGATAATCAAACGGTTGAATTGTCAAAAAAAGAATATATGGTATTAAAAACATTGATGGAAAATGCCGGTCGTATTAGATCTCGTGCCCAAATAGAAGATCAACTCTATGAATGGGGAGAAGAAGCAAGCAGTAACGCTGTTGAGGTTCATATCTCTAACGTTAGGAAGAAACTGCCAGCGCTGTTCATCCAAACCATTCGTGGTGTTGGTTACATGGTCAATAAAGCCTAATGTCGATACGTCGTTATTTAACCTTGATCCTTATTGCTTCCATTACCTTGACCGTATTTTTAGCCACGATACAAGGGTATAAACTAAGTGTGGTGAAAGCTCAAACGATATTTGATGTTCAATTACAGTCTCTGGCCAATATTGTGAGCGGATTAGACATCGACGACAAATCATCAAAGTTAGTCCACACAACAGATTTTGCCATGCAGTTGTGGCAAAATAATACACTTATAACCAAAACATCAACGACCCCTGACCATGCCATTGCCCCCTTTGATGAAGCATTTTCGTTTCAAAATTTTAACGGTCAACGGTGGCGAGTTTGGAGTGAGTATATTAGTGATAATCGTTGGCTGATGGTGGGCCAGCCTATTGCACTGCGCACTAATTTAACCGAGCAAGTGATGCTGGCAGCAGTGACTCCCATCATTATTAGTATTATTTTCTTAGCTGTTATTACCTCATTAGTCCTGCGCCGGGGTCTGCAACCTTTAACAAAATTAGCCGCACTCATTAAAAATAAGAAGGTGAATGACTTAAGTCCTATTTCCTTATCGCAGGCGCCAGCAGAATTAGTGCCAGTGGTAGAGCGTCTTAACCATTTATTAGGGCGACTCAATGAGGCATTTTTACGTGAAAAACACTTTGCTTCAGATGCGGCCCATGAGCTGCGGACCCCGCTGAGTATATTGAAGGTTAATTTATATAATTTAGCCCAGGAACAGCCAAAATCGATGGCGCTCACGCACCTTGAATTGGGGTTAGAGCGAATGAGTAATATTGTGGATCAAATATTAATACTCAATCGGACCAACCCAGAACAGTTTGTGGCCAAATTTAAAGTGGTCAATTTGATGTCTGTTGCCCAAAATGTCATCAGTCAGTTGTATGGTCAAATAACGCAAAGAAAACAAACTATCTCGTTAGAGTATTGTGACAGTAGTAAAGAGGGGGGATATCTCATTGAGGCCGATAAATTATCGGTTGAAATTTTACTGCAAAACTTGCTGACGAACGCCATAAAATATACCCCTAGTCACGGGGTTATCAGCGTGAATTTATCAATAATTAATAATGAGATACAGTTAACGATTGAGGATTCTGGGCCTTCAATCGATAAAACACTGCGAAAACGGGTTTTTGATCGTTTTTATCGTGTGGGCGGAGATCAACATCAATCTCAGGTCATAGGCTGTGGTTTAGGATTAGCTATCGTCTCTCATATCGCAACCTTACATAATACGTCTATCACGTTGGATGATAGTAAAGTTTTAGGTGGGTTAAGTGCGCGAGTTAATTTCAAACTTCATTCAGGAGCTGTGCTGGAGGACATTGATGCCTATCAGCCTTAATATAACTCAATTACGTCGCCAAGTGATGAGCGTTGCAACCTTGGGTACCTGTGTTCTAAGTATTTACAGTGGTGAGATTTGCGCAAAAGATAACGATTATGTGTTGGAGATTAAAAATCATTTGTTTTATCCCAGTGAATTAATAGTGCCTGCCAACAAAAAATTTAAACTGCTGATTATTAATCATGATAAAACGCCTGAAGAGTTTGATAGTTTCGATTTAAATCGTGAAAAAGTCGTGTTTCCAAACTCGAGCGCTGTTATTTATGTGGGTCCGCTAAAGCCTGGACGTTTTCATTTTTTTGGCGAGTATAATCCCAATACTGCCATTGGTTCGTTAATTGCTATTAAAACCCTAAAGCAACCTAAAAAGCCAGTTAAGGCGGATAACTATGCTAATTAATACCGTTATTCTGTTTTTGAAAGATATTCTACCGGTGTTTTTATTATTGAGTTTATTACTGGCTCATCGTCATCTGTTAGACGTTGCAACATTACCCAAGCAAAAGATAGATCAGATGACGTTTCATCGGTTATTGGGTTACATACTCGTCATTGGCCTATTATTGAGTGTTGGTGTCATAAATATTGTCCCCTCGTTATCTCATTACCTTGACGGACGAGGCGTAGAGGTACTTTATACCCTGGGTTATCTGGCTATTTATTCACTCATTGTTCTTGGTATATTATTTGACAATATTCGGTTGTTATTGATTGCTATGATGATATTAACGCTGCTCAGAGGCGCGGACTTTTTGGTTTATTTGCAAGGCTATTGGTCATTTGAAGTCTTAAGTGAACTCGTTATAGCAACCCTGTTAGGGGGTGGTATTTGCATGAGTATTGCAATTTTAATGTATTTTATGTGCTGTACGCTAAGTCGTTGGCGTGGGACTAATGTCGCTGCCTATCTGTTATTGTTCTTTGCGACTGGCTACCTAATTAAGGCAACTCATTTGCTGATGCAGGCTGATTTCATTAACAATAGCCAACCATTCTATAGCAGTAACGAGTGGCTTAATGAATCAAGTGAATTGGGCTATTTTTTAGCCGCGCTGGTGGGCTATGATGCCAGTCCAACGCTGTTGCAGTTGATAGCGTATGGATTAGGCATCGGTATTCCAATGATCTGTTTTATAAAAATCAATCCACAACCAACAATTGATCCAAAGGCATTGGCATGAAAAGTTTGATAGTCATATTAATGAGTTGTTTGTTACTTGTTTCTAACAATAGTGACGCAGATGGAGCCGTGGTCGATAAAATATATCATCCGTATGTTCTACCCAATGAAATAGAATTTGAATGGCGCATAAGTTCACGACAGTTTGATCAAGGTAATGATTTGGCGCAATGGTTTTCTTTTGGAACATCTATTGCTGATAATGTGATGCTGGAACTTTATCTGGTTGGTGAACGTGACGAATTTGATGATTTTAGCCTACGGGGTTATGAAATAGAAACCCGATGGATGTTGACAGAACAAGGCCAATATTGGGCAGATTGGGGAGCAATTTTTGAAATAGAAAGACAAAATAATGATGATAATTATGAAGTGTCGGCGGGGGTGATATTTGAAAAAGAATTTGATCGCTCGAGTCTAACAATGAATGCCTTTGCTATTTATGAATGGGGAAATACTGTTGATAATGAGCTTGAAACGCAATTTAGAGCCCAGTGGAGATATCGCTGGATCCCCCAGTTACAACCGGCGATTGAGTTTTATCAAGGGGAAGGGTATACGGGAATAGGCCCTGCTTTTATGGGGATACAACGATATAGCGGTCAAAGGCAGTTGAAATGGGAAGTGAGTTTTATCACAGCCATAGATGCAGTTAATAAAGATCACACATTTCGCCTTGCAATTGAATACGAGTTTTAACATGTTACTGATTAACGAAAATCTTTATTTAAGCCCATTAACCCTTGACGATGCTCCGGCCATCTTTGAATGTATTGGGCAAAACAGACAGCTTCTAAAAAAATATCTATATTGGGCAGATACCGTCATCGACGTGGCTAGTTGTCGGCAATACATTGATGATCGCGCCAATAGTAACTTACCAAATAAGCAATGGTTTAAGGTGGTATTTAAGGGAAATGTTAGCGGCGTTTTTGCCATCAAATCAATAGACGGTCACGGTTTGGCTGAAGTGGGCTATTGGTTGTCGGCTAAGGTACATGGCCAAGGCATTATCGGTTTAGTTATTGAGAAACTTGTAGAACAAGCTAACGAAATAGGTATTAACGCCATTGAATTTCGCTGTTTGACCAGTAACCTTGCGAGCATCGGCGCCGCCAAAAAATGTGGAGCCATTAAAGAAGACACCTTGGTTGAATTTTTAACTATCGATGGACGAGCTCAAGATTTAGATATTTATAGGTTAAGACTCTAAATGAATGGTTGATAGTAAAACCCCACAGTAACCGTTATTATCCGCTCCATTAATATGGCCATAAAGACTCAACGTTAGGCCATTTTTGAGCTACTGTTTCTGAGTGAACACCATTATGTCTTTGTTTAATCATTTTAAAACTTCCATAAGCAGCATCGTGTTGCCGACAAAGTTTACTTTCCCCTTTTTTTATCAACCACATCAAATCGCAAACCTCGCTTGTGAGCAATTACAACAATGGCTAGCAAGTGAAGGGCATCAGCTACAGGACTTTACCTTAGATGGTAAAATGTTTGGTGTATTAGTCGTTCGCAATAGCGCAGGAGAGGTCGGCTACCTTGTGGCTTATTCTGGAAAGAAATTAAGCAGTGAAACGACTCCATTCCAATTTTGCCCGTTAGTCAATGAACAAGCAGGCGTCGACAGTTATGTTGAAACTGAGCAACAATTAATTAATGATATTAATGCTAAAATTGATTTAATGAGCTGTAATCCACAGCTTGAACAGTGCAAATTAACCATTGAGCAGGCCATAAGTGCCTCTAAGCAGGCTGTCGATACACAGCAAAAGCTCATGGTAATTACCCGAAAAAATAGAAAGTACCAACGTCAAGAAGGCTGTGAACAACTAAATAAATCAGACCTAGAGTCACTAGAGCTTGAGTTGGCGGCGCAAAGCATTACAGAGAAAAATAACTTGCGCGATATCAAAAGCCACTGGCAAGTACGTATTGAGATAGATACATTGCAGCTCACAGAGTTAACCCGCGCGATTGATGCGCTTAAACATGAGCGTAAAGAGCGCTCCAATGCACTGCAACAGCATTTATTTAGCCAATATCAATTTTTGAACGGGCAAAGTCAATCTCAAGATCTTAATCAGTTATTTATTAATACCCCACAAAAAATTCCGCCTTCTGGTGCAGGTGATTGCGCGGCGCCTAAGTTGATGCAAGCGGCCTATAAGCTAGGATTCGCGCCTATTGCTTTGGCGGAGTTTTGGTGGGGAATGGCACCTAAATCACAAGTGAGACAACACAAGCAGTTGTACGCTGCATGTATTGGTAAATGTCAGCCTATTTTAAACTTCATGTTGCAAGGATTAACCGTTGACGACAATCCATTACTTGAAAATAAAGCCATTGATAAAACTCTTAACATCGTGCATCAAGATGACAGTTTTTTGGTCATAAATAAACCTGCAGGATTATTGTCGGTGCCCGGAAAGTCGATAAACGACAGTGTTAAAACACGTATCCAAGCTATGTTTCCACGCGCTAAAGGCGGCATTATCGTGCATCGTTTAGACATGGCTACGTCAGGACTAATGCTGATTGCGCTGACGGAACGTGCCAATAAAAACCTGCAGCATCAATTTATAAAACGTATTGTCGAGAAATGTTATATAGCTATTGTCGATGGTCTTATTGAGCAAGATTCGGGTATTATCGAGCTTCCTTTAACGGGGGACTTTGATGACCGACCACGTCAAATGGTGTGTCACAAGACCGGTAAATCGGCTTATACCTCGTGGCAAGTCGACAAACGAAGTAGTCATCAAACGTGGTTAACTTTGTGGCCTAAAACCGGACGTACCCATCAATTGCGCGTTCATTGTGCGCATCATCAAGGACTTAATTGTGCCATGGTGGGTGATGATTTATACGGAAAACCCGCCGCGCGGTTGATGTTACATGCCAAAAAAATAAGCTTTAATCATCCCATTACCAAGCAATCACTGACGTTCGATTCCATAGCGCCATTTTAATGTAGAGAAAATATTACAACTGGATCGTTTTTACATCGCCGATGTTGCCAATGATGAAATCACCGAATTTGTGCCAACAATGACCATGGTAGGATTGGAAAAACTTAAAGAATTTTGATGAGTTAGAGTGCATGAACACTCGTGCACTCTAACAATAATATTCTGTGGCTTAGTTATAACTTAATGTAGAGCACCAGAGAATGGTAGTCGACTGCAAATGTCACCTTCAGCTATTAGGATCTCCTCAAGACGCGCGTCAACAACGGCTTTATCGAAGTATTCATAGGCTAATTCAATAAATAGATCTTTATGCTTGGCTTCTGATTTGGCGATAGCATCATAAAAATCTTTATCTTTGCCTTCGGGTAGCACGTCGGCCACCATAGAAAAACGCTCATAACCACGGGCTTCAATAACCCCTGCGACGATTAACCTGTCGAGCATGAAGTCTTTGCCGCCGCGGCGAAATAATCCACGAATTTCTGTAATATATTGGTCGCGCTTGTCTTGACCTAGAATAACGCCACGTGCGGTCATTAATTTTAATACTTGTTTAAAATGAATGAGCTCTTCTAGGGCTAAATCCGTCATCATTCGGACGAGTTTAGCCTTATCAGGATAATGAGATAACATTGACATCGCCATGCCCGATGCTTTCTTTTCAGCAGAGGCGTGGTCTTGTAAGAAAAAGTCAAAGTCTGCCATAACGGCATCGGTCCACGCTGGTGGCGTCTTAAATTTTAATTCAAACATAATAATTCACATTCATAAAGATGGCAGGATTTTACCTGTCCAAAAGCCATAGCGCAAAATACTTAAGGTAAATATTTAGCGCTCATTTAAATAATCTAACTTATCAATTCGTCCACGACGGGTTGAGTCCACCTTAAATTCACTGTCAACTTGTTTCCACGCCGTTACTTTTCCGCCGATATTTACGCGGTCAAAGTTTATATTGGGTGAGTGTTCAACCTCAATAAATTTTAACAGGCGTTGATAACTGTCACCTTGACTGACATCAATGGTCAGTAAGTCTTGTGTGCGATTGGCGAAATAATTTTCAATGCTTTGTTGGTGTCGCTGATAACAACTGATTAAAAATTCGTCACTGTTTATGTTGTCGACCGTAAGCGGGGAGAAAATATCATGATAACAGCGTCTTAAATAGGGGTTAAAACCACCGTCTTCACGTTGTAAATTATGCAGCATACGTTGTAATAACTGCCTAATCGATGGGATCCAAACATCGAGTGGACGCACTAAATTGATAAACTTACTTTGCGGGTAAAATGTATCTAAGAGCGCATAGTCACAAAAAATTGGCGTGTCGGCAATGACTTGGGCTTGCTCAAAAGTTCTTTGAATATAAGCGGTATGAGCCGTGTGGAAACCTAACTCAACGAAGGCTTTACAAACGCTGGTGGTAGCTGTTCGGGGTAAACCGATAATAAAAATTTTATGGGAAATCACAACGCAAAGTCATTTAGGAAATTAAAAGGTGATTATCTCAAAATATGAAACGCTTTCCTACTATAGTGTGCTGTGGCCACTACTTTGTTACAAATTGTTGTTTATTGGGTGAATAAAGTCTATTTTTCATCAACGCATTTGCTCAAATCGTCGCAGGGTTATATATTACGTGCAGATTATTGGCGAACGCCTTTGATATTATGATTCACCTACTTATTAACTAAGAAGAATAACCATGAAAAAAATAATTCCGTTAGCTATTTTGCTAGCCGCTACGCAAGTTGCGTGTACCGACAAACCGGTTGAAATTAGCCAACAAAGCGTCACAAATGATGTGACATATTTAGCGTCTGATGAACTAGAAGGACGTGGCACTTTTACGCCGGGCATTACAAAAGCCGCTGAGTTTATTGCAAAACGTTTTAAAGAAGCTGGCTTAGTTCCACTCGAAGGCCTTAAAGGGTACGAGCAAGCATTTTCATTGTATAACCTAAAACCTCAAATGATAAATGTGTCACTTAATGGCGCTGTTGTTGATGCAGCCATGGTCGCTGTAGCCACTAACGATGAAAAATTAATATGGTCAGATCTTAGTAAAGTTGCGGTAAACGTGATTGGAAAAGACGATGACTTTCGCGCTAAGGTCGGTGAACTTAATCAAAAAGGTGGAGAGAATTTGGTCTTAGTCGACCCAAGCCATCAGGAAACGTTTGCGCGTTATCAAGGATATTTTGCCCGTGGTTTAAATAAGTATGAAATTAACACACACCAGTCCCTAGTGATGGTGGTTAGTGATCAAACCGAATTAACGGCAATGGACATCAATATTGGCAGTGAATTAAAACAACAAGCCTTAGCCAATGTTGTTGGTGTCTTACCGGGTAAATCGAAAGAAGTTGTATTATTCTCAGCACATTATGATCATTTAGGTGTTGATGATAAAGCACAAGGTGACAAAATATTTAATGGCGCCGATGATGATGCCTCTGGTACATCGGCGATTATGAATTTGGCACAGTATTATCACGATCAAGGTGATACCCAGCGTACACTAATTTTTGCGGCCTTTACCGCTGAAGAAATTGGTGGCTATGGTTCTAAGTATTTCTCAAACCATATTGATAGCGATAACATTACGGCTATGGTTAACATTGAGATGATTGGTAAACCGTCTAAATTTGGCGCTGGTAAATTTTGGATGACTGGATTTGAACGTTCAAACTTGGGTGCATTGATGAACGAATCATTAAAAACATCAAATACAGAGATTTATCCAGACCCATATCCAGAACAACGTTTATTTTACCGCTCAGATAACGCTACACTTGCACGTTTAGGCGTGCCTGCTCATAGCTTTTCGTCAACTCAGCTTGATAAAGATAAGCACTACCACAAAGCGTCTGATGATATTGCAAGCCTTGATCTAGATTCAATGACACAGGTTATTAAATCCATTGCCATTGGTAGCCAAGGTTTAGTAGATGGTAAAGCAACACCCACGCGTGTTGATACCTCTAAAGTGAACAAGAAAGGGTTAATCTTTTAATTTACCTAGCGTTTATAATCAGGTTATTAATTAGGGAGCTGTCACGGCTCCCTGTTGTATATTGAGTAAGTTATGAAGAAAAATGAACGGGCAATCCGTTTAACTGTTGCCGCTTTTATGGTTGTTTTTGGGCTAATGTCGCTGTCTCAAGCTGGCTATTTTGTCATTCGTTTTTTAGCGATTAATCAACCGTTAGAACCACAAGCGATTGCATTGTTTGTCGGAAGTGCATGGCGTTGTTATTGGATGTTTTTTGGTGCCTATTTAATACAATTACCTTTTAAACAAATAGTGGCAAGACGTGGGTTATTTATGGTGGTTTCGTTGAGTGTCATAACGTGTTTGACCACTTTATTTATGTACACATGAGCTACATAGTGGTGAATTTCATCGTTTAATCTTATATTTGAGCGTACAACTGTATACATTTGTACGCTGATTAAGCATAATACGCCCCAAATTTTTACTATCAATATTAGGGCGCTAATGATTGCTTTATTTCGACTTATCTTTCTACCTCCAATTATCATCATCACATGTATTGTCGGAATGGTGTGTTGTTTGTTACGACCTTTTCATCGTAACAATACATTTTTAGTGTCACGCTTGTTTGCTAATTTAGCCCCGCTATTTGGGATTAAATTGATTGTCCGTGTGCCAGAAAACTTGAGTGAAACCCCTAAAGTGATTATTGCTAACCATCAAAATTCTTATGATGTCATTACTATTTGTGCTGGCGTTACGCGTGGTGTGGTCAGCTTGGGTAAGAAGAGTTTGATCTGGGTGCCATTTTTTGGTCAGTTATATTGGTTAAGTGGCAATATATTAATTGATCGTAAAAATAAATCTAAAGCGGCTGGTACCATTGGCCAAACAGCGAGCAAAATGGCCGCTGGCAAGCTCTCCGTTTGGATGTTCCCTGAAGGCACACGAAGCCGTGGACGCGGGTTATTGCCGTTTAAAACCGGTGCGTTTCATACTGCACTGCAAGCGAATGTAGACATTGTGCCGATTGTCATGAGTAATTCGAACAACATAAGTTTGAATCGCTGGAATAATGGCACCCTCATTATTGAAAGTTTGCCGGCTATGCCTGTGTCGCAACTTAATAAAGGCAATATACGAGAAACATCCAAACTGGCTCATGAGAATATGAAAGAATTATTGAGTAAACTTGATAATGAAGTGGCGGCGCTTAACAAAAAATAATGATGATAGTGCCCTTATTCACACTAATCAGGTTATAATGATCTCAGTCACTAAGTAGAGAATAGACATGTCTGTAGAAAATGAAATAGAACATCAAAAAACTGATAATCGTGAGATCGTCGAAAGCATTTTGGCCGATGGTAGTAATAAGGATGCCGAATATCCCATTGAGCATCATCTATCATGTGCTAATTTTGACCAACTAGAAAAAGCAGCGGTTGATGCATTTAAGTTAGGGTTTGAAGTGTCTGACGCTGAAGAGCTTGAATTAGATGATGGTGCTATTATTTTTTGTTTTGACGCCACTATTGAGCATAAGCTTGAAGTTGACCGTTTAGATAAAGACACAGAATCTTTAATTCGCTTAGCCTTTAAACACAAAATTCAATACGATGGTTGGGGTACTTATTTCATCGATGAAAATGGTGTTATTCAAACCGATGAGTTTGATGAAGACGATGAAGAGTTCTTCGAATAAATAATCAATTTGATCTGAATAAAGCGAATCTTATGATTCGCTTTTTTTATGGGTAGTCATAATAGGGTTAACAGCAGTAATAAATTTTTAGGTCGATTTATGTATCAAATTATTGAGAATGTGACGTCAGTAGATGATTTTTTAAGGCTACGCGTCATTAGTGGTTTATCTCATAGGTCCCGGGAAGCGGCCGTTAAAGCGTTGCCACATAGTCTCTTTGGTGTTCATATCATCATTGATGGAAAGACAGTTGCCATGGGAAGAGTGGTAGGGGATGGTGCGCTTAACTTTGAAGTGGTGGATATTGCTGTTGATCCCATGCATCAAGGCAAAGGTTTTGGCCGTATTATTATGCAAACCATCATGAGCTATATTGAGCGCGAAGCGTTTGCTGGTTCATACATTACTTTAATGGCCGATGTACCTGCATTGTATGAAAAATTTGGCTTTAAATTGAGCCGCCCACAAAGTGAAGGTATGTATATCGTCATGTAAAATGACGCCAAATGCGATCTCACTTTAGATCACTATCAGCGCGGTCCTTTAAGGTAATATAGCTCGTTAAAAACCTGTATTTAGCGTATCCTAGGCTTATCTAATCTATCATTGTTTCTTATGACTATACCTGTAAAAAACTTACCCCCTGTTGAAATAACGTGCGCGACTTGTCAGGCGTGTTGTTGCCGTTTAGAAGTCATGATTATTTCAGATACTGGTGTGCCTCAAGAACATATTCGTGTGGACTCTTACGGCGGAGAAACAATGTTGCGCCTAGATGATGGGCAATGTTCAGCGCTCGACCGTGAGAGTAATATGTGCACTATTTATGAAAACAGGCCTTGGGTATGCCGAGAGTTTGAAATGGGCTCATATGAATGCGTAGAAGAACGAGGCGCAGGCCTTTAATTAATCTTATCAATAACGTGAATCACGTAGAATAATTTAATATTTTAATGCAAAGGATAGCAATGAGGTTACAAGGAAAAATCAACAACTGGGATGACGACAAAGGCTTTGGATTTGTTGAACAAAACGGCGGTGGTGAGCGTGCCTTTGTTCATATTAAAGCGTGGAAAACACGGTTTCGCCGACCGGCAAACGGTGATGTCATTATTTATGAATTAGCCCGCGAAAATAACAACCGCTTAAAAGCCGTTAATGTTCAATTCTCTAAAGGTAGCAGGCGCTCAAGTAAACGCGGAGGTAGCAAACAAAATAGTCGCTTTGGTCACTATTTTTTTATAGCGTTTATCGGTCTGTTAATCACTTCAACCGCTTTATCTAAACTCCCATTAATAGTGCCATTGTATTTTTTATTAATGAGTGTCATTACTTTTTGTGCCTATGCCTTTGATAAATCAGCTGCGCGTGATGGCCGTTGGCGAACGCCTGAAAGTACGCTTCATTTTTGGTCTCTTATTGGCGGTTGGTCTGGCGCTTTATTAGCTCAAAATATACTGCGTCACAAATCAAGTAAAGTTTCCTTTAAACGGGTTTATAAAGTCACTGTATTGTTAAATGTGGGCATCATCTTTTGGCTGCATACAGCGCAAGGTGAGAGTGTTCTTAACCATGTAATGGCCTTATCCTTTATAGCTATTGTCGAAAACACAATGTTGGAATTTATTCATTATATAAAGCAAGAAATTAACACTTTATTTGTGATATAACATGTCGTTAATTGAACGGTAAAATTGAAGTAATTATTAATATAGAAGCGAGAGTCAATGATGAAATATTTATCGATATTAATAGTGATGTTGTCATTATTATCATCCGCAACGGTATGCGCCGAAGCTAAAGCCGATGTTCCAACATTGTCTGTGCTTGACTTTAAGATAGGCATGAAGTCAGGCGATATGATTAAGATGTTGAAAATTAATGATCAATCTAAGGTATTAGTGGGCAATATCAATAATCCGTTTCCTAAGGATTATGACAAAATTGTTAGGCGCATTAATGACAAATACACAGCAAAGTTCCCAAACGCTACTCCTGAAAATCTAAAAACGCTCATTACAGAAATAACAAAAAGAGCATTAAATAACCCCAATTATGAAGTCTCATGCAGCGATAAAGTCTGTGACACCTCTTTTTTCAAACAACAGAAAATACCGTATTTTATTGCCCGCTTTAGTGATGACAATCAACTGGGTAATTTATCTATACACCAAAAAGTGTTGGGTAGCATGTCGCCGCAAAAAGTGGTGAATGATTTAATGACGCGATATGGGAAAACAGAAATTCAAGGAGATCGTAAGGGAAGTAATGTACGCGTACTCAATTATGCTGGAGTAGGCGGGAATAATTTAAGTATAAAAATTATCACTAAAAGCGGTTTTACCATGATTGAGTATAAACTTTTTAATTACAGTATATTTACTCAACCCGTTAAAAAAGTGAAAGCGCTAGTTAAAGCGTTTGAATTAGCGCAATAAAATATCCACAGTTTAACGCATAGAGCAGGTAACCAGTTTATCCATGAAAGTTATTTATAAGTTTACTGATGAGCAGATTAATCAGGTTCATCAATTGTACAAAACGGTTTGGTGGGCTAAAGATCGTCCCCTTGAGGAGACAAAACTTTGTGTGCAAGGCTCCCAAATATGTATCGGTCTGTTGGATGACAACGATAAACTTGTTGGTTTTACGCGTGTCCTTAGTGACTTTATTTACAAAGCGATTATTTTTGACGTAATTGTGTGTGCTGACCAGCGCGGGGCTGGATTAGGTCAAAAGTTGTTAGCACTGGTCAAAAATCATGAACAGCTTATGCAGGTAAAACACTTTGAATTATATTGTTTACCGGAAATGGAAGCATTTTATCAACGTCTTGGTTTTTCAACAGACGTTGGTGGTATTAAATTAATGCGCTGTATTAATGCGTAATAAACAACTTATGTGTCTATGGAGCGAATGTTAATGAAGATAGAGAGAAATCCACCCACAGCTGAAGAATTGGCTTATATGTATCAAGAGGCTGGTTGGATTAAAAAGCCAGACCCACAGCAAATGGAAAAATCAGTCCTTACCCAATCTGAATGGTTTGTCGCCAGAGATAGTGATAAAACGTTATTAGGTATTGGCCGAGTCATTACTGATTATGTGAGATATGCATTCATCGTCGATATTATTATTAAAGAAGAATATCAAGGACGCGGTATCGGAAAACAAATAATGAATGATGTCATTGCCCTGTGCCGTTCACTAGGAATTGATAGTGTGAACTTATGGCCAAGTGAAGGTAAGGTGCCATTTTATGAGGGGTTAGGCTTTTATGCACTTCCTACAACTCAGCCACACATGAAACTGAAGTGACAACATGAGTTAATAGTATGACCAACATTGTGTTTTGAATTAAGGAGATAAAATTGAAATATTTAGGCGGTTGTTTGTGTGGAGCCCTGAGGTACGAATCTAAACAAGGGCCCCTTGAAAGTGGTTATTGTCATTGTTCGATCTGCCGAAAGTCCACCAGTGCTCCCGTTGTGGCATTTGCGGCATTTCCCATTGAGCAATTTTCATATTCAAAAGGCAGCCCCTCTATCTACAACTCGTCATCTACTGGGCAACGAGAGTTTTGTAATCAATGTGGTACTCAAATTTGTCACCGAAGCTCAAATGAACCAACAACCGTAGATGTTAACTTAGGGACGATGGATGATATAAATCTGATTGCTCCCAAATACCATATTTATACAGATGAGCGTATTCGATGGTTTGATATCGATGATAACTTACCACGCTTTGCTAAAGGCGATGTATAGCAAAGCCTATATCAAGTATGAGATTCATGCTGAAATCAATCGATGAATTTGACGGTTAACCAGCATTTTTCTTGGCTGTTAATAAGGCTTGCCAGTGCTTTATGAGTTCAGGCATCGGCGGAGATTGAGTACCTTCTTCACCCGCTAGGGCCATCAATTGTGCGCTAGCTATAGGTTTACGTCGATGAACAAACAAACCTCGTAAGTGAGCAATAGCATGTACTTTGTCACCGCTGACGAATCGCTGCTCCATATAAAAATATTTCTCATCCCAGCATATTATTTTGGTTTCAACGGTGCATTTTTGCCAAGGTTTTATATCTTTAATGAAGGTTATTTCGGTAGAGCTGACCACAGGTAACCATTTTTTCTTTAATATTTGTTTAAAGACACCCCCATCTGACATCATTTTGGTACGTGCTAAATCCATTAACGCTAAATATCGTGAGTTGGTTAGATGGGCATTAATATCAACATCTAGGGGTAATACTCGAAATTGATAACGACTGGTCGCTAATATGGATTGTCGTAGTTTATTGCGAGGCATTTCCCACAAAAGCAGGTAAAATAGGCGAAAATAGAGATTCATGTGGCGATCCGAGATAAATAAAGACATATCATACCAGCTGAATTTGATAATCTCTTGAAAAACAACTCATTCGCCCATAAATAAAGACCATACTTATTATTTGAGAAACCATATGTCTAACATTGTTGAATTAACGGTTGATAATTTTCAAACCATTCTAGTCGAGCAGTCTCCTGAACAATTAATTGTCGTAGAACTGTATTCTCCGCGTGATGAAGCGGGCAAAGTGATGTCTCATGATTTGAATACTTTAGCGAATGAATTGGGCGGTGCCATCTTATTAGCGCGAGTCAATTGTGATGAGCAGCCGCAAATTACTCAACAGTTTGGTGTGTCTTCAGTGCCTACTGTTGTGTTAATTCAAGCGGGTAAACCCCTTGATGGTTTAACCGGCATTACCCCAATCGCACAAATTAAAGAGTTATTGTTTAAATATCTGCCAAAACCAGAAGACGATTTACTGCTTCAAGCCAGTGCTATTCTGATGGATGAAACAGGTGATATTAATCAAGCTTATACGTTGATTAAACAAGCTTATGAACTTGATCCTGAGCGTATCGATATCAAATTATGTTATAGCGAAATTCTTATTAAAGCGGGCCAACTAGACAACGCAAAAACACAACTCGATAGCTTTTCACTCGAAGATAAAAATACGAGCTACCAACGCTTAATATCACTATTGGAATTAGCTGAGCAAGCAGGGCAATCGCCAGAGATAACGGCACTTGAGCAAAGATTAGTGCAATCACCTGATGATAAAACGGTGAAATTAGAATTAGCCGTGAGTTATAGTCAAGCTAACCGCAGCGGTGATGCGCTGGAGTTGTTGTTTACGATATTATTGAGTGACTTAAACTTTGGTGATGCCAAGAAACGTTATTTAGACATTATTGCAGCCTTACCAGACGGCGATGCACTAGCCTCTGCATCTCGTCGAAAACTATACAGTTTACTGCACTAAGTTTACCAACCCCTCGATTAAACGCGCAGGCTAGCGGTATATTAGCCTGCACATATATCATCATCCTTGGGATTATCACCCATTAAATTTGTGCATTAACCATTGTTCAAAACGCTTGATTTTAGGCCACTGAAAATGGTGTGCTGGTGCGACTAAATACAGTGTCCACTGTGTTTTATAGGAAAAATCAACTAATTGAATTAATTGATTTTTCTGCAAGTGATTCTCGACTAGTGTCTTACTGACGAATGCTAGCCCTTGACCACCTAATACATTATCAATAATCGGAATCGAGTCTGTGGTTTTCAATGCCTTTGAAAAGCGCTTATCGTTGTCAGGATATTGATCATAAAAATAACGCAAAGCTTCTTGAATATCTTCTGATAAATCTTCGAGTAAAGGTAGCGACATGATGTGCTTAATATTATCTATATCAATGTCATTCGCGGCTATTAATAAGGGACTGACGACTAAAACTATTTCATCATCGAGTAATTTCTTTGCGGTTAAGCCTGAGTAACTTCCCATGCCGCGCCTGATTGTTATATCAACATTATCTTTTTTAAAGTCGAGTAATGCATTGCTCGGTAAAAAATGGACAGAGAGGTCTTCATTTTCTTGTTGAAACTCATTGATGCGCGGCATCAACCACAATGTTGTAAATGAATGCAATGAGCTTATTTTTAATACGTCTGGCTCTGGTTCGTTTAATAAAGATGAAACACCTTCATGCATACTATCAAAGGCTTGCTGAATAAACGGTAATAGTTGATGGCCCTGAGTCGTAAGTTTAGTACTTTTATTATTACGCTCAAACAATTGACACTGTAAGTGTTGCTCTAATAATTTTATTTGCTGACTGACCGCAGCTTGCGTTACATGGAGCTGCAGTGCGGCAGATTTAAAATTGGGCTGCTGAGCGGCGGTTAGAAAAAACTGGAGCGATTTTAATGGCGGTAATCGATTCATGGCGTGACTCAATATTATCAGTTAAGTTTTTCTTAAGTAACGTTAATTTATATCGATTGTTTGATACTAAATCAAGAGTTAATTTGTACGTCCTGTTTAATTATTCTTAAGTGAGACACAATGAAAACTATATTATTTATGTTAGTAACGACGCTAATGGCAACCACTGTCATGGCCCAAGAAGCTAAAACCTATAGCAACTATCAATATCCTTATTTTGATTTATTGGCAAAATCAAAACAAGTTCTAGTGCTGTCAAGTGTGCAGGGTATTCAAGTTAAGTGCCGCGTTAAAATCATTAACGATAAGACGTGGGTATCAAGTTATCGATTAGTCGATGAGGCCGCTTTTAATGCCGCGCCGTTAAAAGCGTGTCTTGCTCGTGATATAGCCAAGCAAAAACTAAAAGAAGCCTATGACCAAACTACTTAAACTCACGCACTTGCAAGCGATCGAGAGGCTAAGAGGATTAGTTTAGAATAAAGCACTTAGTTGTAGATCTTGATGGCAGGTTCTACAGCGATATATTGCTCCTTTTAATGCTTTGTTATGGCGTCTTATCGTTAGGGGAACAACACCGCAATCGCAGTTATAGTTAATGCTTTTAATACCAATATTATCAACGTTGTATTGATGCGTTCTATGGGGAGGTAGGTTAAATACACTCACCATGATGTTTTGCCATTCTCTACCATGGGGCGCGGTTTTTCCATAGAGTTGCCAGACTAACAAATGTGCCACTTCGTGGGGCACTACATGGGTAAGAAAGTGTGCTTGGTTTTGTTGGAGCAACAGCGGATGAAACTTTAGGGTGTTTTTTTGCAAGATCGCGCAGCCCGCTATTCTACCCCGCTGGTTAAACAACACGTTTGGTACTGAAAATTCACGTTTTAGCACACGCTCGGCAGTGTCATAACACGCTTGAACAGTCTCTAATACCTGAGTTTTTAATGCATGAGTTAACACGTTATCTTCACCTACAAAAAAGCCAGCAAAGGTTGCTGGCTTTCAATTATCATTTAATTTATTACGCTAGTTTATCACTGGCAATGTGGTAGGTTGGATCTTCCATCACATTAAATTCAACACAATCACTGGCTTTAGTGAACAACGCTTTACATTCAGGGCTTAGGTGACGTAAATGCAATTGTTTACCGGCTTTGGTGTATCGCTCAGCAAGCCCATCGATAACTTCTATGCCTGAGTGATCATAAACACGTGAATTTTTAAAATCAATAATGACATCGTCTGCATCATCGTTAATCGTAAATTGTGATTTAAAGTCGCTGATAGCACCAAAGAATAAGGGCCCTTGAACTGAATAAACCGTTGAACCATTTTCGTCAGTGGTGCGGTTAACAATCACGTGTTTTGCATGTTCCCATGCAAAAACAAGTGCAGATACAATTACACCAACGATTACAGCAATGGCTAAATCGGTAGCTACTGTGACACCAGACACCAAGATGAGAATGAATGCATCAGATTTTGGGATCTTTTTAAGGGCTTGGAAACTTGACCATTCAAAGGTAGCAATAACAACGATAAACATTACACCGATTAATGCAGCCAGTGGGATTTGTTCGATGAGGCCAGAGGCAAATAAAATAAAACCAAGTAAGGCTAATGCGGCAGTAATACCAGAAGCACGGCCTCGACCACCTGAATTTACATTAATCATTGATTGACCAATCATGGCACAACCGCCCATGCCGCCAAAGAATCCTGTTACTGTGTTTGCCGCGCCTTGCGCTACACATTCTTTGTTGCCTTTACCACGAGTTTGAGTCAACTCGTCAATAAGCGTTAAGGTTAATAGTGATTCGATTAAACCAATTGACGCTAAGATAAGCGAGTATGGGAAAATTATTGTTAAGGTTTCCCACGTTAATGGCACCATTGGAATGTGAAAATCTGGTAACCCACCTGCAATAGAAGCTACATCGCCTACGACTTTAGTGTCAATATTTAATCCAATAACACCCAGTGATACAGCCACAATAGCCACTAGCGCTGAAGGAACAGCCGTGGTTAATTTAGGGAAAAAGTGAATAATCGCCATAGTAACAAAGACTAAGCCCAGCATGGTGTAAAGTGCTTCACCTTGCATCCATTGCATAACGCCGCTGGCATCTTCTACTTTAAACTGACCCAGTTGGGCTAGGAAGATAACAATGGCCAAACCATTTACAAAGCCTAACATGACAGGGTGGGGCACCATGCGGATAAACTTACCGAGCTTAAATACGCCAGCCAAAATCTGCAATAAGCCCATAAGTACGACTGTCGCAAAGAGATATTCTTTACCGTGCTCAACGACTAATGACACCATGACAACGGCAAGTGCGCCTGTTGCGCCTGAGATCATTCCCGGACGACCACCGAAAATAGCTGTGATTAAACCAACGATGAAAGCGGCATACAGACCAACTAATGGATCTACTTTGGCCACGAAAGCAAAAGCAACCGCTTCTGGTACCAAGGCGAGGGCAACGGTTAATCCCGAAAGTACATCAGCTTTTAAACTGACTACTTTATTTATATGTAGCTTGAGCATGGGTTAAGTTCTTTTATTGATAAAATAAGGGTTATAAGCAACGCGCTTATAAAAGGCGCTAAATTGTAGGTTTTTGCGCAGAAATGTCAACTTAAATAATAGAACAGGCCAGTCATTGTTAGTTAAAAATAAGGCTATCGAGATGGATAACCTAGTTAAGGTGAGCTGTTTTCTAAGCTGTTTTATTAAAGCGCGGTAACGTTAAGTGCTTGCGGACCTTTTGGACCATCTTCCACTTCAAACTGCACTTCTTGACCGTCGGTTAATGTTTTGAATCCATCGCCTGCAATTGACCTAAAATGAACAAATACATCAGCGCTGCCGGAATGTTCGATAAAACCGAAACCCTTTTTTTCATTAAACCATTTAACACGACCTGTCGTTGTAGCCATAATAGCCATTCTCCATTTGTTTTTATTAGTTGGATAGCAACCACTGCATATATTAATGATGCTGTTAGCAATCATAAATATTATCCAAGTTCGTTATCAATAGGCCTATATATTGTAATGCCTAAATAATAAGCATATTTATTCTAGCGCAATATTTAAAAAAGTAAACAGCAATAACTCATGAAAAATAAAGCCTTTAGCCTTTAATTCAATTGCTTATGTTCATACTATATAGTCACCTAGGCTGTGAAAATGATCAAAGCATAGAATATTATTATAATAATTCGCTGTGATGGATTAGCACATATTTGTCATAGAGTGTGTCTTGTGACTCTTTTCTATTGGGATCAATTTCAATGCAATCTATTGGACAAACCGCAATGCAGGTAGGTTTATCGTAGTGCCCCACACATTCAGTGCATAAATCAGGATCTATTTCATAAATTACTTGACCATAAGTAATTGCCTGATTGGGACATTCTGGCTCACACATATCGCAGTTGATGCAGTTTTTGAGAATAGCTAATGCCATTATGTGGTGCTTTGTGTTTGTGGCAAATAACGCATAATCAATGCAAAATCTAGCTTAAGATCATACGCAATTGGCATATAGACAATGTGGCCAGAACCAGGGGCAACTGATGTTTTTTCTCCTTTCTTGTTTAACATTTGGGTCAGTTTAAACACGATATTGCCCTCAGGCGTCATCAGTTCTAACGTATCGCCGACGAGGAATTTATTTTTTACATCGACAATGGCAAATCCGTTTTGATCGCGACCGGTGATTTCACCCACAAATTGTGCATTGTCTGATATAGAATGACCGTGATCGTAGTTTTGATATTTGTCATGTGTATGGCGGCGCAAGAAGCCTTCGGTATAACCTCGGTGTGCTAAGTTATCAAGGGAAGACATAAGGGCCGGATCAAAAGCTTTTCCGGTCACTGCATCATCAATGGCTTGTCGATAGACTTGTGCTGTTTTAGCGCAGTAATAAAAAGATTTAGTGCGCCCTTCAATTTTTAAAGAATGTACGCCCATTTGAGTTAATGGTTGGACCATTTCTACGGCGCGTAAATCTTTTGAGTTCATAATATAGGTGCCATGCTCGTCTTCAAACGCCGGCATATATTCATCTGGGCGTCCGGGTTCTTGTAGCAAATAGATACTATCAGAGGGCTTCCCTTCACCTAACGTTGGTTTTACGCTATCTGCCGCAGGGTCAATAACAACGGGGGATGTAATAATCGAGTCAGGTTTTGTGGCAACGATGTCACCTGTTTCGTTTTCACTGGCTTCATGGACGCCATATTTCCAGCGACATGCGTTGGTGCAGGTACCTTGGTTTGGATCGCGCTTATTTATATAACCGGACAATAAACAGCGCCCAGAATACGCCATGCAAAGTGCGCCATGAACAAACACTTCAAGCTCCATGTCGGGAACGGCTTGTCTAATTTCCTCAATTTCGTCAACGGATAATTCACGGGATAAAATAACGCGCTCAATGCCTTGGCTTCCCCAAAATTTCACCGTAGCCCAGTTAACCGCATTCGCTTGAACTGATAAATGAATTGTAAGTTGGGGAAAGGCTTCACGTACTAGCATTATTAAGCCGGGATCAGACATAATTAGCGCATCAGGGCTTAATGCAACAACAGGGGTTAAATCGCGAATATATGTTTTAAGCTTACTGTTATGAGGAGCAATATTACTCACCACATAAAATTTCTTGCCTAGAGCGTGCGCTTCTTTAATACCCACGGCTAAGTTTTCCAAATTAAATTCGTTGTTACGAACACGTAAACTATACCGTGGTTGGCCGGCGTAAACGGCATCAGCACCATAAGCAAAGGCATAACGCATATTCTTTAGGCTGCCAGCAGGGCATAATAATTCAGGAGTATTGGTCACAATAATCGTCTCGATATAAATTTTGAAACGCATTTTATTGAGAGATTTTGTTGAGTGCAATGGTGTAGGTTGTCTGCTTGAGTCGCTGTTGATTTAGATCAAATATCACAAACATAAATACGATGAATATAAATTCACTAATAGAGCATATTTAATCATTATTGTGTTGTGTGTTTTAAAGTTTTAGTTTATCTTACAATCATTATATAAAGACTTAGGGCTATTTCAGTATCAATCATTATTATGGATACTGAATAGTTTTTCAAAACAGGTAGAGAGAATTAAATGAAGTTATCCCAATTAACAGGTAAAACAGTAGGTGTTTGTGTTTCAGGTGGCTTAGATAGTAAAACAGTCACGAAACGCCTCATGGAAGAAGACATGAATGTTATCTGCTTTTGTGCCGATTTAGCACAGCCTGATGAAGATGACATTAAAAATGTAATCAGTAAAATGGCACCCTGCGGCGCAGAAACCGTACTGGTTGATTTAAAAATAGAAATGGCTGACGCCTGTTTTGCGGCTATTAAAGCTAATGCAACTTATGATGGCGGTTACTGGAATACGACCGGTATTGCCCGTGCAGTTACTGTGCAGGGGTTAGTTAAAGCGATGAAAGCACGTGGTGTTAATATTCTAGCCCATGGTGCTACGGGTCGTGGTAATGACCAAATGCGTTTTGAACGTTATACGCGTTCATTAGCCCCTGACATGGAAGTTTATGCCCCGTGGCGTGATGCTGACCTGTTAGAACAATTTCCTGGGCGCAGTGAGATGGCGGATTACCTTGCACAGTTTGATATTCCTGCTGTTATCGGTATGAAGAAAAAATATTCAACGGATGCCAATTTAGCAGGTTTGTCACATGAAGCCGAGGATTTAGAAAGCTTAGAGACGTCCATGTTAATTGTTGAACCTACAATGGGCGTGTGGCCACAAGATGCGCCTGATAAAATTGAAGAAGTGACCATTGAATATGTAGCCGGTGAAGCCGTAAGCATTAACGGACAAAAACTGGGTTCATACGACATGATGACCTTAGCCAATGATATTGGTGGTCGAAATGGTATTGGTATGTCCAATGCACTCGAAAATAGAATTATTGGCACTAAAAGCCGCGGTGTTTATGAAGCGCCAGGTATGGAATTATTAAGCCAAGGTCTACAAAATATCTTACAAGCCACACTTGATAGACGTGCAACGGCGTTATATCAGCAATTAAGCCGTGTCATCAGCGACCAATTTTATGATGGTCGTGGTTTTGATATTGCTACGAAAGCGGCGATACAAGCTATTGATGTGTTGACGGCGAGTGCCAGCGGCCAAGTGACTTTAGGATTATATAAAGGCAATGTATTTTTTAATTCAATGACGTCAATTGAGGCTTCATTATACAATGAAGAAGACAGCTCAATGGAAGCCAGTGATGGCCTCAACCCTGAAAGCTCCCAAGGCTATGCTGATATCTTATCAGTTGAAGCGTGTGCTCTCGCTAAAGCAGGCCAATTTAAAGGCGATAGTTAGTGTTAATGACACCATTTGACAAATAAATGAAGGCTACTTTGCAAAAAGTAGCCTTTTTTTTGGCGTCGGCGGTCGTTTGCGGTAAACTGCACCTTTATTTATTAGTGCAGATGTCATTATGAATCGTAAGAAAAAGCTCAACAAGATCTTAAATCAGCGACTGAAGAGGCATAATGCTAAATCAAGTACTGTTAATAAGCCTAAATATATTTCTAAAGCCGAACGTGCAAGACTTGAATTAGAACAGCAAAATGACGCTGTACAAGACAATGATTCGGAGCAATAGAATAAAAAAAAGCAGCTAAATTAGCTGCTTTTTTATTAGGGGTATCAAGCCGTAGGCTTATACCAATCGCATCAAAGATATGATCAATCTCAATGGCCTAAATTTCACAATAGCTGCGTTGTTTTCAATCCCAATAGCTAGCTATTTCTCGGCAACTTGCTCCTGCGTTGCTCTATTATCCACATCCCTGTGGAAATCAATCAAACGCCTTGCTCTGGATAATTTATTCTCATCGATATTAGATCACTAAGTTAATACGATTGGTATTACCAGTGTTTAGATACGCGCACAGAGGCTACCGATTTGTCACTGCCTTGAGCTAATACTTCAATGATAATACCTTGAGAAGGTAACTTACGACCTGTCGCCGGTCGCAGATAATTTGAATAATCATCCCAGTCAATAAAGCGTGGATTGTTATTAATAAACCAATCATTGATCGAAAGATTACTAAGAGCACTTGTCCAGCTAAATGGCTTTTGAACATCAAGGCTAAAGGCGGCATCGCTTATTTGTAGATTTGAATTTGCCATTTCACCATTGCTAAACATGATTGGGTTACGATCTGCATCAACGAGTCCTAACCAGCCTTCACCAGGATGGTTGCCCACTTGGTTATCCCCTTGAGTTACGGTGTTTATACCGCCAGTAGATTCAGGTCGAAAAGAAGTATCTACGTACCATACCAACATGCCTGGTGAGTAACTTGCGCCAAATGAACCACTTGCAAGACCCGCATCGACACCACTATGTTGACGCCATTCTACAAGGTAGTAGTGTGGGTAGTTAAATTTACCATCCGAAGCGGCGAATCCATTGACAGTAAGTCCGTCATTATTACTATTATCAGCATCAAAACTTGCTAAAGTTCCTTGGGCTCCAATGACTTTAATATCATCAAACATTGCACCGAGATAGCCTGTTGCAAAAGCCCAATATTGTAATGATATAGTGACGTTTTCTCCTGAGAATTGACTAAGGTCAAACTCTGCATTGACTTTACCATTAGACTTTCCAGCGAATCCAGGACCGATAAAGTTAGAGAAGCGATTTGACAGATCCGTAATATTGCCATTGAGTACATACGTACCCAGTGAGTTTGTTACACGTACTTGAAGTAATGAGTTGTTCCCATCAGTATCATAATCAGTGACAAAGGATAGATTAGCATCAAGTTCAGTGCTTAAATCAACGTCAAAATTTAGGGTATATACGGCTAAGTTAGCGTTTGGAATGTCTTTAGTAATAAAGCCTTTTCCATCTTCCGGTTGCAGTCGTTGTACAGACTTATCAGCTAAATCAATTCGAATGTAATCATTATTGTTACCGCGCACTGAGGCAGCATCTAACTTATATACGGCACCTGACGGTGATAGTTCATCCGCATGAATATTTGTACCTACAAACCAGTTCCCACCTAAAGAAGATTGTAAATATTGCTTGGCAAATGGGCTTAATCCAGTGGGTGCAGTACCAGAAATTTCTCCGGCGTATGAACCACTTGACATAGCTGACCATTGTCCAACTAATGAGCCTGGCGCCTTATGAAGTGTACCTAAACCGTCTTGAGTGTAGTCAACATCGTATTCATCAGGCAAGCCGAGATCATGGCCATATTCGTGAGCAGAAACCCCAGCAGCACCATCAACAGGTTGCACTGTGTAATCATGAATTTTGTAACCAGTGTTACCAATATTTTTAAAACCCACTGAAGAGCGATGTGACCAAATAGCATCGGCCCCTAAAGCGCCGCCACCGGCAGCCTGATCAATAGAAGAATGATATACCATGATGTGATCAATTATGCCATCTGGTTCGCGTAAATCACCATCATTATCAAAGTCATAACGATCTTCTTGGTCAAAGTAGCTTAGGTCTATCGTTGGATCTTGAGCCACTTTATTAATGGCTTCTAATATAAGATCGCGAACGCGGCTATCTTTGCCACCTTGTGGGGTAGGTGCGCCATAATGGGCTGCATTAAACTCAGCACGATACCAACCAACAACTTGACCTTCAACCGTATATGAACCACCACTTTGGTCAGCATAATATTGTTTCATGCTAATTAAATTCTGTCCGCTTGGTCCGAAATAGCCCGTTTGTGAAAATAACATATCTTGGTAATGTTCAACGGTATAATCATCATAGTAGTTGGCCGTTAAATTAGGCGTTACGGCGTTAACTGGATAATCTGGGAAATCAATTAGTATTGCTAAAACTCTGTCCGTTGTAACCTCACCATTCCATGGTCGTCCCTGAGCTGTTTTTGGTGATGATGAATCAACACCACTGCCACTTTGTGCACCACGTGCAGTATTTAATAAATTACCCACATGTAAGTTTCGGCTAATTTGTTGCGCTCCGCCCGTTTCAGGATTAGCAACACTGATGTGTCCGCTATGATTTGTGTTTATTTGAGGTTTCAGTTTCTCACTAAGATCTGTGGCAAAACTGCAATGCGCTGTTAAACCAATGGATACACCGGTTACGATTTTCTTAAACATAAGTTTTATCTCTCACTACATATTATTATTTGATGAAGTTGATTTGTAGTTGGTAATCAATTTCGATTAAACATTAACATTCTTGTAACACCCAATCCATTTCGGTTAGACATGTTATATAATGAAAAAATATGATTAATTTATTGTTATTGGTCTTTATAGCCTATATGCGATCGGTGAAAATTACTGCGCTAGTAACAGCTTCTATTAAGCCTGATTTTTACTCAGTTATAGTTGAGTTTAATTGCGGATGACAAATATAATATCAATCTAGGTAAATAAGTGGTCTACTTTTTCACGAGAATAAATAGGTTAGGACACATGTTCATGCCATCCTGTGAACATAAGCACTTACATCCATGTCAGCGAGGCATTTATTTACGTATGTAGTTATTCTCGATAACTGCTCCTCGGCAATATGCTCCTGCATTGCCCTACTTACGCTCATCCATGAGCTAATGCGTTATCCTAATGTGCTACATCCATGTAGCAATACATAGAAAATAAATAACGAAGTCATCATCTATTTAGGCCGTTTAAAATGATCAATTACTTTGCTAGATTGGTATAAGCTATAGCGTAGAAACAACTTCTTCAATGAGAGCATTTGGAAATTGACGGTAATCTAGATAGGGTGTGAGCAAAGTGCGGTGATTAGGTTCAGAGTGAAACTCTCTCACTCTGGCTGTTGTATCAACGGGGGTTGAGAGTAACTTACAATCATTGATACCAACTGTTTTCGCATGGCTTTTACCACAAACCACATTGAGTACTTTATCGAAGGATGGTTTGGGTGAGAAATTCAAATAAATATCGGTTAACAAGTCATGTTCACGATATGATTGCCATGTCTTTTTCCCACAACATAACTTGGAAATAATGACAAAGATTTTACGCCAATGATTACCGTTTAGATCAACTATATGCTCAATACTTATCTCGCTCGATTCAAGCATAGGTGGGGTTGGCAGCAGAAATTGAGTTGCTGCATCGGGATTACCCAATCCAATAATCTCTCCACTGGTATTATAAATGACTGTTTGCATATCTCCATTCTAACTGAGACAAACATAATACCTAGCATTTAATTTTATTTAACAGTATATATTTTATTTAAAGCTGCTATATTGAATTGTAACACTGCATCTTACTTAATGATATTTATGCAGTATTTTTAGAAAATGGAAATGGAAGCAAACATTTATGTCTACAGCCAATGCATTAAGAACCATCTTAATAGAAAAACTAAAAAGTGATTCTTTAGTCCTACCTACACTTCCTAAAATAGCGATGAAAGTAAGAGAAGCTGTTGCGGATCCAGACTCTAACCTTAATGGGATCTCAGCAATTATTGCTCAAGACGCTGCATTATCAGCGCGTTTGATCCGTATTGCCAATACGGCCCATTATAGCCGTGCAGTACGCGTAGAGAATTTACAATCAGCCGTTACTCGCATAGGAATGCGTCAAATTAAAAATATTGTGATGGCATTAGCTATGGAACAATTATTTGTATCAAGTAATGAATTAATTGGTACTTATTTGGCTAAAACTTGGGAACGTTCAACTGAAGTTGCTGCTTATTCAATGGCATTATTTGCCGTTCATCAGTCAGAGAATAAACACACACCGTTGCAGATAGACACCTTGTCTTTATCTGCCTTGTTACATAATATTGGTACATTGCCAATTTTAACGGAAGCAGATGGTTACCCTGACGTATTTGCCGAGCCAGAATTTTTAGAACGTGCTATTTCTGATCTACATAGCCACATTGGATTATCTATTGTCAAAGCATGGAATTTCAGTGATGACATGGCTGAGTCTGTTCGTTATTATTCAAAACATGATTACCAAACTGAAAGTATCAGTTATCTAGACTTTGTACGACTTTCTGTACTTTGCTTATCTAACGAGTCGACATTATTAAGCTGTGAAGAAAAAATTGCACCATTTATTGAAAAGGGTTTAATTAGCAGCATGGAAAGCTTGAGTAGTGATTTATTCACTGATGAGTTAACTGCTGCTCGAGCTACATTCGCGTAAAACAGTGTACTCATAAAATTTTCAATGTAAAACGGCGCTTAAAGCGCCGTTTTTGTTCTTACTGGAATGATTATTATTGTCTGGCTTGTCTGATGTTTTTAGGCGCTGATTCAAAGTTACTTCTAAAAGGATTAATATCCAAGCCACCACGTCTTGTGTATCTTGCGTAAACACTGAGCTTTTCACAATGACAATGTGTCATTAAATCATTAAAAATTCGCTCAACACATTGCTCATGAAATTCGTTATGCTGTCTAAACGAAATTAAATAACGCAGCAACGCTTCTTGGTTTATTTCAGGCCCATGGTAATGAATTTCTACCGTCCCCCAATCTGGTTGATTGGTAATTAAGCAATTAGACTTGAGTAAATTGGAATATACATGCTCAGATACCACTTTGTCGGTGGTGCTGTTCATAAGGTACTTAGTATTAAACTCATAATCAGTGACTTCAATATCTAATTCATCAATACATTCACCTTGAGGTGTCGTTATTATTTGGTTGGCAAAGTCAGTGGCAAGCATTAACTTCACCCTAGTTTCACCTTGCGCGCAATGTGCTAAATCTTTTGTTAATTGTTGCTCAACCATTACAGCACTATCAAAACGTTGCTGATTAAAGCTATTTAAGTACAGTTTAAATGATTTGGACTCGACTAGATTGACACTATTGGATGAAAACTCAAACGTCGCCATAGCGACAATAGGCTTACCTTTAGCGTTTAGCCAAGACAATTCATAGCCTGTCCAAATATCTTTACCCTCAAAAGGCAATGGATTAGTGAGATTTAGGCCGTCTCTGTTGAGAGAACGTGGCACAGCTTGTAACAGTTTCGCGTCGAAGCTGTTATCATACTTCGTTTCTTGGCCTAAGCTAAGAGATTGAAGTTCAGGGGCATTATCATAGTGAGATGATGGCTCAGTCATAAGTCATTCCGATTATTAATTGAGGAAAACATGGTTACAACTGCACAAGCGTTGGCGCAATTTGCACAGGATTATAGCAAAGCTTGCGAAAATGAAACGGGAAATTTACCACAAGTTATACATGACGAGACCTGGCGCTCACCTTGTGAGTTGGCAAACGGGGTAGAGGCGGAGTTGATTCACTGGAAAGCTTGTGAGCAATTATCCCAACATGACTTTTCGGCGGTCGAAGACGCGCTAGAAATTACTTTTCATGACGACATAAAGAGTTTTTATGGTTCGTTGTATAGTGCAAGTTTATTTGGCACATTTGATAATCAGCAATGTGAGTTACTGCAAGTGTGGAACGCTGATGATATGGAGCGTTTGTGCAAAAACATGGTTGGGCATGTTTTGATGCAACGTAAACTAAAACAGAGTCATACCTTGTTTATCGGCTGTTTAGTAAACAGTGAAAAGATGTTGTGCATTGATAATGAAACAGGCGCTGTTATTGCTGAAATACCAGGGCAAGATAAACGGGAGGAATTAGCACCATCTTTAGTGAGTTTCTTATCACAGCTACAACCGCTTGTAACACCTGATAGTGAATTAGAATATCAGGCACCTATTGAAATAAAAGCGGGTTTAATGCCGCGGCTTAAAGAGTTAATGCGCAGCTTGTTCGGTAAGTAGCCGTTGCACACAACGTTTAGTTATAATCCCACGATAAGTTTGAGACGAGGCGGCATTCATCGCATTTAAAATCAAATACTTGATGAATCGCTTCGCTTAACGCCCAGTCACCTGAACATTGAGGGCAGCGCCTTTGTTGTTCACTTTTTAGGTTTTTACCACCCACTCGATATAAATAGTAGTAGGTTTCAATACCAGAGTTTTGCTCTATGGTTGCCGCTATCGCTCGTCCTCGCAATGCTAGAGAGCTATTGACATCACCGATTTCAGCCAGTGCCGAAAATTCTGCGCTACGGCCATTCATTTGTAATTGATCACAAGCTTGCCAATCTTGTTGCCAATTAATAAGTTGCTTGTAACAACCATTAGCCAACGGTGGTTGATGATATAAAGGAATAGGGGCAAAGTGTTCACCACAGCGTAGCGGTGAGCATGTTTGAATGTAGCTGGTATATAACACTTGCCATGACGGCGTGTGCTGTGGGTCAGACATATCAGAATGTATTTCTTGGCCCAAAATATCAATTTTCGGTTGCAGTAACCCACTCTCATTGAGCGCACTTATAGCTCGGTTCACTGCTTGATTATTATTGAAATGTTGCAGTGCATCCTCGGTTGGGCATAAGGCTTGTGTGACAAAGTGCCCGTCCTTTAGCAAGCAGGGAAATTCATTACCAATAACCTGACCGTTGTATTTTAATTCAGTGATGAGTGATGAAATCGCGCGCTCAACAGCGGTGATAGTCGTGTCTTCAAAACATTCGAAGGTGAGTTTAGTTAGGATCATGTTTCATCGCTTTGTTGGAGGTGTTGCTGAAATTGTTGGGTCAGATTATCTAGTTGAATTTTTACACGATTGAGCTCATTAGAAAGTCGTTCGACCTCATGCTGCAAGTGCTGATTGTTATCTTCATTAGTTACAACTGCTTGTGTGGTAGCGGTTGATTGCGGTATTAGTGCCGTTATTTGTGCTAACGACATATCTGATACCTTTTGTAAGACTTTAATGATAGCAGGTATAGAAACCGATCTCGGTAAGCGTCCTTTGACAGTAGCAACGGTGGGTTTTTTACCTTGTTCTATCAATTGCTTAGCAATTAGTAAAATGTCTATTTCCATGTCTTTGTGCCAATGTCATCTCATAAAGCATTATTTTATCACTTTTATGTTGATTATTTTGGAAAAAAATACGAATTAATTTTAAATGCTAAAAATTTATATAGAATAATGTAATGGGAGTATGGATAACTTAGTGTTTAGTTAACTTTACATTAAATAATGTCTTTTTATATTCTATACAAATCAGGATCTTGTAATGATTCTAAGGGTTATATACATCTGTTTAAAAGAAGGGAATAAAAAAAGAACTATAAGATATAAATTTATTAAATTTATAATGTCTATAAGATCGTTTTAATCATTAAACGGTGCTAAATGGCTATAAAAGTAACTTTTTTAAAAATTAGTTTAAAAAGCTATTGCTTGATATGAAACATAATGGTTAATATCAGGTAACGATTATTTCGTCTACGTAATACTAATACAGGGTTTATGGGCAATGTGATGAGTATTATTTTTAGGGGTATTTTTTTACGCTTAAAAGTCTCATTGATTGATACTTCACCTATTTATGTTACTGCGTGAGATCGATTTTTTTAATTTTATATTAGTTGGAGTTTTTTATGGAGATGTTGTCCGGCGCCGAAATGGTGATCCGCTCCCTACAAGATCAGGGTGTTAGTCGAATTTATGGCTATCCCGGTGGTTCTGTTTTAGATATTTACGATGCGTTGTTTCAACAGTCGAGCATTGAACATGTGTTGGTGAGGCATGAACAGGCGGCTGTCCACATGGCCGATGGCTACTCTCGTGCAACGGGTGAAGTAGGGACGGTATTAGTTACCTCAGGTCCTGGCGCCACTAATTGTATTACGGGGATTGCTACGGCTTATATGGATTCAATTCCAATGGTGCTTATTTCTGGTCAAGTACCTACTACGATGATTGGCGAAGATGCTTTTCAAGAAACTGACATGATTGGTGTATCCAGGCCTATCGTTAAGCACAGTTTTTTGTGTAAAAGGGCGCAAGATTTACCTGAAATAATTAAAAAGGCGTATTACATTGCTTCTACTGGAAGACCTGGTCCTGTGGTTGTTGATATCCCTAAAGATGTTATGAATCCAGCTGTAAAATTTCCATATGAGTACCCCGAGTCAGTTTCATTGCGTTCATACAATCCAACTCAACAAGGGCACAAAAAGCAAATTCGTAAAGCGCTAAAAACCCTAATCGAAGCTAAACGTCCTATTATTTATGCGGGTGGTGGTGCTGTTTGGAATGACACACCTCAATTATTGAAAAAGTTCGCAACGCATATTGGGTGTCCGGTCACCAATACATTAATGGGCCTAGGTGTTTTTCCTGGGACAGATGAACAATTTGTTGGCATGTTAGGAATGCATGGCACTCTAGAAGCTAACAAATCGATGCATTTTAGTGATGTTATTTTTGCCATCGGGGTACGCTTCGATGATCGAACAACCAATAACCTCGAAAAATACTGCCCCAATTCGACTATTATTCATATTGATATTGACCCTACATCAATTTCGAAAACCGTCAATGCTGATATCCCCATTGTGGGCTATGCGCATAACGTGCTTATAGCAATGCTTGAAATGATTGAAGATGAAGATCTTCAAAATGATAAAGAAGCTATTGCACTGTGGTGGAAGCAGATAAACGAGTGGCGCGATAAAAAGTGTTTAAGTTATGAAACGAATGAAAATTCATTAAAGCCACAGCAAGTGGTTCAAGCGATGTATAAAGCAACTAACGGTGATGCTTATGTGTGCTCTGATGTGGGGCAACATCAAATGTTTGCGGCGTTGTATTATCCGTTTGATAAGCCTGGACGTTGGATAAATTCAGGTGGTTTAGGCACTATGGGCTTTGGATTGCCTGCGGCTATGGGGGTTCAGATGGAATTTCCTGATAGTACTGTGGTTTGTATTACGGGAGATGGCAGTATTCAAATGAATATTCAAGAACTGTCTACGTGTTTGCAATACGATTTACCCGTCAAGATCATTATTCTTAACAATCATTCATTAGGCATGGTGAAACAATGGCAGGACATGGTTTATAAGGGACGTCATTCGCATTCTTATTGGGATTCAGTACCTAATTTTGTCAAATTGGCTGAAGCTTATGGTCATGTGGGTATTAAAGTTGACAAACCTCATGAGCTTGAAGATGCATTAACACGTTGTTTCTCATTAAAAGATCGTTTGGTTGTAATGGATATTTCAGTTGATGAACTCGAACATGTTTATCCTATGCTTATTAAATTTGGGGCCATGAACGAGATGTACTTAAGCAAGACGGAGCGTACCTAATGTCGAAAACAGTTATTTCACTTTTAATTGAAAATGAATCAGGGGCTACTTCTCGAATTGTGGGGCTATTTTCGCAACGTGGCTATAACATAGAATCATTAACTGTGGCTGCCACGCAAGATCCGTCATTATCTCGCATGACTCTGGTGACTAGTGGGGAACCACGGGTGATTGAACAAATCATGAAGCAGTTAAATAAACTCATTGATGTACTCAAGGTGTTGGAGTTAACCGCAGGTGATTATATTGAACAGGAAATGTCATTAGTCAAAGTCGCTTGTATTGGTTCTAAGCGTGATGAGGTTTGCCGCTTAGTTGATATATTTAACGGCAAGATTATTGATGCCACACCAAAAATATACACGGTACGCATTTTTGGCGATGGCAACAAACTCGATGCATTTGTTAAGCAGTTAGAACAAGCGTGTGAGATTGTTGAAGTCGTTCGTTCTGGCGTGATTGGTATATCACGTGGTGAGCGGTCGTTAAGAGCATAACGAGCGGTTAACATCCATAAAAAAGCCCCGCTTAGAGCAATCTAAAGCGGGGCTTTTTATTATCTGCTCACTATACTGGTGAAAAGATACCTTTTAACATAAAGAAGATACAGATTGATAAACCGGCGCCAGCAGGTAGTGTAACTACCCATGATATAACGATATTACGAATCACACCTAGGTTCAGTGCAGCAATACCACGCGCCATACCTACACCTAGCACAGCACCAACAAGTGTTTGTGTCGTAGAGATAGGTAAACCCGTAGAAGAGGCTAAAACAACGGTTGTAGCGGCTGCAAGTTCAGCAGCAAAGCCGCGGCTCGGTGTTAAGTGGGTGATACCTTGACCGATAGTCGCCATAACGCGGCGGCCAAAGA
>Ga0209396_1000232_pt1 | contig 71817 bp, 65 predicted proteins | sample GOMGulsemesocosm_6_FD_184638 | JGI IMG/M metagenome (GOLD analysis project Ga0209396, IMG submission 184638) | Methane-oxidizing microbial communities from mesocosms in the Gulf of Mexico - GOM8C Gulf of Mexico (SPAdes) (version 2) | ecosystem: Environmental > Aquatic > Marine > Cold seeps... | reverse complement strand
GCCTCCCGTAGGAGTCTGGGCCGTGTCTCAGTCCCAGTGTGGCTGATCATCCTCTCAGACCAGCTATAGATCGTCGCCTTGGTGAGCCATTACCTCACCAACAAGCTAATCTAACGCAGGCTCATCTAATAGCGCAAGGTCCGAAGATCCCCTGCTTTCCCCCGTAGGGCGTATGCGGTATTAGCCTGGTTTTCACCAGGTTGTCCCCCACTATTAGGTAGATTCCTACGCGTTACTCACCCGTCCGCCACTCGTCAGCATCTAGCAAGCTAGACCTGTTACCGTTCGACTTGCATGTGTTAAGCCTACCGCCAGCGTTCAATCTGAGCCATGATCAAACTCTTCAGTTTAAATCTTTTACTTCTACCTTCTCTATCTAAAGAGGGGCAAGAAGTTGGGTTTTGTGAAAACCCTAAACTTGGCTCGAAATAATAAACTACTAACATATTGCTATGAGCAACTTACCTTTCGAAAATCAATCGCTTAGATCGACATTCAGTAAGCACCCACACGTATTGTTTCTATCGTTTGCTTCTAAACTGTTAAAGAGCGCTGAAGGTGTTCCCTTCAGAAGAGCGCGAATTATACCGACTCTTCGTTGAACCGCAACACTTTATTTCAATTAAATCACAAAGTGTCTTGCTTCATATTCCTGCCACAAAACCCTGCTAGAGGACCCTGCGAAAGGGAGGACAATTATAGCGCCGCGAATCAATCTGGCAAGCACTAATTTAACTAATTTTGTCCGCTTCTTGTAACCTTTAAAACCGCTGCCCGCTTGGGCTGCCTTCGTTACAAGAGGGTGCGCATTATAACTACGCGACCCGTAATAACAAGTGGTAATTTAAACTAATTTAAACAACCTTTTTGCTACCCCCTTGAAGCCCTAAATCAACCGCTAAACAAACCGGCTTAGCGACAAGAGGAGGCGCATTATATCGACGATCAAACTAATAACAAGCACTATCTCAGACTAATTTCACACGGGCTATTTTCTTCTTGCCCGCCTGGATAACAACCTCACTTCCAACCGCTAATTTCAGCGACGCTTCGCAGGGCTGCCCGTCTATATATACAGCACCACGCCCGAGCACATCACGCGCCGCATTACTGTTAGCCACCAATTTTGCCATTCGCAATACAGCACTGATCGGCATATCGGCCTGACCATCAGCTGAGATTTCGACTTCTGGCAGGTCTTCAGGTATCTCTCCAGCCTTCAGAGCATTACCCGCACCTTTATGCGCACTCTCTGCCGCTTCGTGACCATGGAAACGCGCAACAATCTCTTCTGCCAATTTGGTTTTAATCGGCTGCGGATTAGCGCCGCCTTCAACCTCGACCTTAAACTGATTCACTTCAGCCATAGGCCGGAAGCTCAACAACTCAAAGTAGCGCCAAATCAACTCATCAGGCATAGAGATAATCTTACGGTACATCTCACCCGGCAAATCACTTACACCTATGTAGTTGTTTAATGACTTCGACATCTTCTGAACACCATCCAAACCCTCAAGGATTGGCATAGTCATCACAACCTGCGGCGCCTGCCCAAAATGCTTCTGCAGCTCACGCCCCATTAATAGGTTAAACTTCTGATCGGTACCGCCCAACTCAACGTCAGCCTTCATCGCAACAGAGTCATAACCCTGAATCATGGGATAAAGAAACTCATGAATGGCAATCGACTGCTGATTGGCGTAACGCTTTTTAAAGTCATCACGCTCCAACATCCGCGCCACACTCTGCTTAGCCGCCAGCTGGATAAGATCAGCCGCATTCATCTGCCCCATCCACTCAGAATTAAATACAACCTTGGTTTTAGCGGGATCTAGAATTTTAAACACCTGCTCTTTATAGGTCTTGGCATTTTCTGCCACCTGCTCAGGCGTCAACGGCTTGCGCGTAGCACTCTTCCCAGTTGGATCTCCGATCATACCGGTGAAGTCACCGATCAGAAATAGAACTTCATGACCCAACTCCTGAAACTGACGCAACTTATTAATAAGCACTGTGTGCCCGAGGTGCAAGTCGGGGGCCGTCGGATCAAAGCCCGCCTTAATCCGCAACGGCTTGCCGCTTTCCAGCTTAGCAATCAGCTCCTCTTCCAACAAAATTTCGTCAGTTCCACGCTTGATGATTTCCAGAGTTTCAGCCATCGATGTCATAACTTATTGATCCCGCTCAGTACAATTTCAAAGCACTTAATGCATGATTCACTACGATTCGTAGCGTCACAAATTCGAGAGCCTTGTTTGAAAAAGCGGCGATTATAGCATCGAGACTTAAAGCACCCTATGACAAGACGTGCTTTATTAAGAAAAAAATTGCTATACTCCGTCAATTATGAACCATACTTAAAGCAATGAGTCGAACATCCGGCTTTCGTTATCATCCATTTATTACACTGTTTTAAAGCCAGACTATGACAAAACGTTATCCAAAAGGTCACCTTCTTATTATCAGCTGTGTGACTGTTATTATGGGACTTGTCCTACTCGTTGCCCCCTCCGAAGATGTCTCCGCGCGCCGCAACGAACAAGCACTCCAGTTACCCGACAACCTGTCCGAACAACTTCAAACCGAAGAAGCTGCACTGCCAGAGCCGGAACCCATTGAAACCTGGAATACAGTAACAGTAAAAAGTGGCGACTCATTAACAGCTCTTTTCTTGCGCGCCAACCTGACGGAACGTGATGTCTATCACATTACAGAAGCCGCCAAAAATCACAAAGAAGCCAACCTTCACCGCCTACGGCCTGGACAAACTATTTCCGTAGTTGTTGAAAACAGTCAGCTTAAAAAGCTTCGTTATGAAAAAAACCGCCTAGAAAGCACCCTCTTTACTCGCAGCGAATCAGGCTACGATGTTGAAGAAGCTAGCCGCACACCCGACATCCAAACACGCTTTGCTGCCGCAACACTGGAAGACTCCCTATTTTTGGCTGGTCAAAATGCCAAGATGCCTCAAAAAACCATTATGGAACTGGCAAACATATTTGGTGGCGTAATCGACTTTATTCTAGACCCACGCAAAGGCGACAGCTTTACCGTTTTATTCGAAGAGCAATACCTAGACGGCGAGAAAATTGCCACCGGCAACATCCTTTCAGCTCAATTCATCAACCGCGGCGAAATTCACACCGCCGTTCGCTACGCCGATCCTAAAGGCAAAGTAGGCTATTACTCACCCGATGGCGTCAGCATGCGCAAAGCCTTCCTGCGCTCTCCGGTAGACTTCACTCGTATCAGCTCTAGCTTCAACCTGAAGCGCAAGCATCCCGTGCTCAATACAGTCAAGGCGCACCGCGGTATTGATTATGCAGCACCAACAGGCACACCGGTTGTCTCCGCTGGTGAAGGCCGCGTAATAAGATCTGGTTACAGCTCGGTAAATGGCAACTACCTCTTCGTCCAGCACGGCCAGCAGTACACCACCAAGTATCTACACCTATCCAAGCGCCATGTAAAACAGGGCCAAAAGGTTAAGCAAGGGCAATTAATTGGGCGCGTAGGCGCAACCGGCCGAGTAACAGGAGCCCACCTACACTATGAGTTTTTGGTAAACGGCGTTCATCGTAACCCTCGTACGATCCTGGATAAACTGCCCAAAGCCAAGGCTATTAGCAAAGCGGAAATGCCTGCTTTCAAACAAGCTATCGCACCTGTTCTGGCTCAAATTTCAGCCCATCAAGAATGGCTTGCCTACAATCAATAGCAGAAACGTTCCGGCCTCAGCATGAACGCTGACCACCCCTATTTCATTGGCTTAATGTCAGGCACCAGCCTAGACGCCCTAGATGCTGCTCTTGTGGATTTCAGCGGCCAAAGACCAAAGCTGACCGCCACATTAAGCACCGAATGGCCCGCATCTCTCAGGTCTCAGCTGCTAGCATTATGCTCTCCTGGTGACAACGAAATTCAGCGCATGGGCAAAGCAGATCACGAACTCGGCAAACTATGCGCGCAAGCCTGCCAACAATTGCTGAGCAAAGCAGGTGTTTCTGCCAACCAAGTGGCCGCCATTGGTAGCCACGGTCAAACCATCCGCCATATGCCCGAGGGCGAGACACCTTTTACAGTGCAAATTGGCGACCCTAATCTAATCGCACAGCTAACCGGCATTACCACGGTTGCAGATTTCCGCCGCCGAGACATGGCCGCGGGTGGGCAGGGCGCACCACTGGCCCCCGGCTTTCATGCCGCTATATTCCGAACCAACGATAAGAATCGAGCCATTTTAAACATTGGCGGCATGGCGAACCTAACTCTTCTTTTCGCTGACTCGTGCCAGCCAGTCACCGGCTTCGACACCGGCCCAGGCAATATCTTGCTGGATGGCTGGTGCCAACAACATTTAAATAAAGCCTACGATCAAAATGGCCAATGGGCACGCAGCGGCACAGTTAACTCCGCGCTACTTGAACAACTACTGGCAACGCCCTACTTTGTTAGCCCACCCCCCAAAAGTACAGGGCGTGAACTGTTTAACTCTCAGTGGCTGGATCAGCAGTTAAAAACCAGCCATTCGAATATCAGAACAAAGGATGTGGCAGCCACGCTTACCGAGCTAACAGCACAATCTATTTGTAATGACCTGCAAGGCTACTTCCCAAGTTGTGATGAGTTATTGGTATGTGGTGGTGGCGCGCACAACCAGTTTTTAATGGAAAGAATTAATGTTTTGACGCCGGAAACAGTTACCGTTGATACGACAAGCTCACTAGGCATCGAGCCCGACTGGGTAGAAGCGGCAGCTTTCGCCTGTTTTGCCAAACAAACGCTCGAGCACAAACCCTCGAATCTTCGCTCGGTAACGGGTGCCATCAGTGCCTGTATTCTTGGTGGGGTTTACTACGCCTGACTCCGGGTAAGAATTACCGCAGCTCAAAAATATTGATGGCCTCTTTTAATCAGCCGCTCTTTTTCAGCAGGCCCGTAGGGCACCATTTCAACAAACGCAGGCAAATCAGCACGGCTAATGCCATCCTGCATCATCTGCACCTCACAGACCTGAACATCAATGATATTGAAGGCCTCAAGGCGGGCGGCAAGGCCAACGATTTCTTTAAATTCTTTGTAGTTACGGCGATCAAAGGCGCGTAATTCTGGACCGTGTAAGATCACCGTAATCGGCTTAAAATCTGGATATTGCTCAATATTTTCCACGTACACTTCGGCACGCCTGAGCATTTGTTCAACTTCAGCAGTGGTATGTAAATTAAGTTTTGCCACATAGGCCGCTTCGCCCTCTGGTACAGCGTACTTAATAGTAGGTTCAGAATCTGAAGACTCAGCAAACAGCCACGGCGAGAACATCAAAAAAGGAAGTGTCGGGATTGCTAAGATGCAAAGCCATTTCTTCAACATATGCAGGCCTCTGCAAAAGATCAGCCGCACAGATCGTGCGGCATAAAAAATAACTAATCAGATGGAAAAGGACGACCCACAACCACAGGTAGTTTTAGCTGACGGGTTACGCACCAAAAATTTAGATCCCATCAAATCCTCTTCGTAATCAACTTCTGACCCCTGCAAATAGGGGAAGCTCATAGGGTCAACTACCATGGTAACGCCATCTTTGGCAATCTGCGTATCATCTTCGGCAACACTATCATCAAAGGTGAAGCCATACTGGAAGCCTGAGCAGCCACCGCCAGTTACAAACACACGCAGCATCAACTCATCATTACCTTCACTTTCCATCAAGGATTTGACTTTATTGGCCGCAGCATCACAAAACGTAATTGGCGTCTGAGCGGTCGTTTCGGTCATCTTTCCCATACCTCTTTCTTTATTAACATAGCTAAAGCAGCTAAAACTTATTACAACGAATGTTGTTCAGGCGCTAATTATCGCTGTTCCCTAGTATTTTAGTCAACTATTAGAAACACTACGTATTTCTGCGTCACCTTGCTCACTCTCATCCTTTTCTGCAGCGGTTACCACGACAGCTCCGCCCGCATCATGCACCAGGCTACCATTAACCTGCGCGCCCATGACCATTTCGATCAGCTGATAATGCACTGTGCCATTAACAATTGCGTTAGCCGCAAGCTCAACATGGTCTGAGGAATACACGTCGCCATCCACCCGTCCGTTAATAATGACATGCGGCGCTCTGACCTCGCCCTCAACCACGCCGTGATCACTCACGCGAACCACCGCCTTGGAATCCGGGTCCGCCACAACAGCACCACGCACGGTGCCATCAATATGTAAACCACCAGAAAAATGGATATCGCCAGTGATTTTAGTTTGACTCGAAATTAGCGTGTCATAGCTGTGTTTGGTGCCTGCTTTAGTCTTATTCCACATCGACTACCGTCTCCTGAACAACCCAATCATGTTGCTGCGTCACATTTTGAGGCTTCGCGCCCTTGCTTGTTGCGCTCAACAACACTTTTTCAGCAACAAACTGCCTGGGTAATTCAATCTGAACTGAAAAACTCTGAAAATACCGAAACTTAAACTTCATATTTGGCACTTCAGAAACCATATCCTTCAAGGATAGCACCTTTTCAGCACCTGCCTGCTTTCCAACCAGCTTAAGTGATACATCCCCCGACAGATAAGCTGAATTTTTCCCTGCCTGAGTTAGCACCCACTTAATCCTAAAACTCTTCGCCTCACCGGTTTTTTCAACACCCAGCCGATCAACCTGCAAACCCTTGGCATTATTCTCCGGCGCCATAACCCCTTTATAGAAGGCCAGATTTTTCTCCAACAGACGGATTGTTTGTTCTTTTTCCTTGAGCAGCTGACGCGTACTTTCCACCGCCACCTGATCAACCTGATGTCCCTGCTCAAGCTCTGCTATTTGATTTCGCAGCTGCTCAAGCATTTGCTGACCACCGGGCCGCAAGGTTTGCGCCTGACGCTCGTAACTTTGACCAAACAGAAAGCCCACAACACAAACGGCTACCGCACAGAAAAACGCCACAACCATCACAAGCCACCGTTTATGGGGCTCATGATGCTTGATCACCATACTGTGTTGCTTACTACCTTTAACTTTTGCCATGTAATAACGCAGCCGCTAAGGCAACAGAGCCGCCATCTCCAGACCCCGATTTTCCGGCAAGCCAAACATAACGTTCATATTTTGAATGGCTTGACCGGCAGCACCCTTCACCAGGTTATCAATAACAGACAGGATAACCACTGTGTCACCACCCTGTGGACGATGCACGGCAATCCGGCAATGGTTCACACCTTTGACCGAACGTGTTTCAGGATGGCTACCCGCCGGCATCACATCCACAAACGGTTCATCCGCATAGCGCTCTTCAAACAACGCCTGCAAATCCACCGAGGTATCGGACAGCTTCCCATACAGGGTAGCGTGAATACCCCGAATCATCGGTGTCAGATGTGGCACAAAGGTCAAACCCACTGGATTTTCGCTACGTTCATTCAGGCCCTGCATGATTTCTGGCAAGTGGCGGTGGCCCGGCACGCCATAAGCCTTGAAGCTTTCGCTGGTTTCACACATCAACGCACCAACCGCCGCTTTACGACCGGCACCACTGACACCGGATTTGGCGTCAGCAATCAAATTAGCCGGATCAATCAACCCCTTTTCGATTAGCGGGAAAAAGCCCAGTTGCACCGCTGTTGGGTAACAACCAGGGTTCGCTACCAAGCGTGCTGCTTTTACCTGCTCACGGTAGACCTCGGGCAAACCGTAGACCGCTTCGGCCACCGCGTCGGGGCAGGTATGCGGCATGCCGTACCATTTTTCCCAGTTGGGCACGTCTTTAATACGGAAGTCCGCACCCAGATCAACAATACGTACACCGGCATCTAGCAGCTCAGGCACCATCGGCATGGCAACTCCGTGCGGCGTAGCAAAAAACACCAAGTCACACTGTGACAATGTTTTGATATCAGGCACCGAAAAGGCGATATCAAAATGGCCGCGTAGATTTGGGAACATCTCCGCCACTGGCATGCCGTTCTCTGAACGCGAGGTAATCACCTCAAGCGACACATCTGGATGGGTTGCCAACAAACGCAGCAATTCAACACCCGTATACCCTGTTCCACCTACAATACCGACCTTAATCACACGAACCTCATATTTAAACTGATGGACGCCTGTAAATATGCGCCTTGATAACGATTTAATGAACGGGAGCCAGTATAATGAACAACTCCGACAAAGAAAAAAGATAATCCAAGGATTACCCGCTTCCTGCATGAATCGACGCAGCTTTTCACTGGACACATTCCGTAACCGGGTTGCCAACCTTGAGGCATTACCTCAGTTTGCCCTGCTCGGCGTAATTTCCGGCATTATTACGGGGCTGGTTATTCTGGCACTGCGCCAGTCCATCGAAATCCCGTTGCGTTACTGGCTGCCCGACAACGACCCGGAAAATTTTGAGAGCCTGTCGACTCTATCCCGCTTTCTTGCACCTTTATTAGGCACCCTGCTAATAGGCCTGATCTTCACCTATATCAATCGCGATTCCCGTGATGTCGGCGTACCCCATGTACTGGAGCGACTCAATTATCACCAGGGTCACCTGAGCCTAAAAAATGCTGGATCTCAATTTTTAGCTGCCGTCATTTCAGTGGTCAGCGGTCAATCAGCTGGCCGAGAAGGCCCCGCTATCCATTTAGGTGCAGCCTTCAGCAGTTTTTTTGGCCGCAGTTTAAGCTTACCTAACAACAGCATTCGCATCCTGGTGGGCTGTGGCGCGGCCGCAGCTATCTCAGCCTCCTTCAACACCCCCATTGCCGGTGTTATTTTCGCCATGGAAGTCATCATCATGGAATACACCATCGCCGGTTTCACCCCGGTGATTCTGGCCTCGGTATCCGCCGCCGTTGTAACTCGTCTGGTATACGGAGCAGATCCAGCCTTTGAAGTTCCTTCGTTAAGTATCAGTTCATTATGGGACATCCCATTTACGATTTTGCTCGGACTTATTTTTGGTGCGCTATCGGCTTTATTTATCAAAATCGTTCGCTTCTTCGGCCGCATGCAACGTTTTCCGATGATGTCTCGAGCACTGTTTGCTGGCACAGCAACTGGCATTCTGGCTATCATTGCTCCGCAAATCATGGGCATTAGCTACGACTCGGTAAACGACGCACTGGCAGGCAACAGCACCTTGCAAATACTCTGCCTCATCGCGCTGGCAAAATTGGTGGCCACCTCACTACCTGTTGGTCTTGGCATCCCCATCAGTCTGATCGGCCCAACCATGGTGATTGGCTCCTGCGCAGGTGCCGCACTGGGCATTATCGGTAACATGCTGATGCCTGAACACGCCTCAGAAGTTGGCCTTTATAGTATGTTAGGCATGGGGGCGATGATGGGTGCCACCCTGCAAGCACCGCTAGCGGCGTTGATGGCATTACTGGAGCTCACTGCCAACCCGAATATTATCCTGCCCGCCATGCTCACCATTGTCACAGCCAATATCACCGCCCACAGCTTCTTTAAAGAGCCATCGGTATTTGTGGCGATGCTGGCCAATCAAGGCAAAAAGCTAAATGACACGCCGCTGCAACAGGCCTTACGCCGCGCTGGCGTCAGCAGCTTAATGAATGAAAATTTTGTTTTATATGATCGATGGCTCACCCGTGAAGAGCTGGAAACTATTCTTGATAAAAAGCCTGAGTGGATCGTTATCAGTATTGAAAACAGTCCCGCCTACCTCATGCCGGCCGCTGAATTAGCGCGCTACCTGGAAGAACACCCCCCTTCAGAAAGCGAATCAGCCGATGAAGGTGTCCTGCCAGATGAAACACTTTCCAGCAGTGGACCACTAACTGACGAGCAAAAGTGTGTGGTCGATCTTTTAACTATCCCGGCCAAGCGTATGGATTTAACCCCTATTCCGTATCAGGCCACGCTACAGGAAGCACTGGAAACTTTACACAGCAGCGGCTTCGAGGCACTCTACGTGGAACGCAGGGTTACCTCCACCATGAAGTCCATTGCCGGGGTCCTGACGCACGATGAAATTGAACATTTCTACATGCACAAACAATAACAACTCAACCATAAATAACGTACATGCTCTGGATTAAAGCCTTTCATATTATCGCCATGGTCTGCTGGTTTGCCGGCTTGTTCTACATGCCGCGCCTATTTGTTTATCACGCCATGAGTGACGACGAGACCAGCCGTGAACGCTTCAAAGTCATGGAACGCAAACTCTATCGTGGCATCATGACGCCCTCGATGATTACCACTGTGGGTCTAGGCTTTTGGCTGGCGGCACTCAACTGGCAGGGGTATATGCTGCAGTACTGGTTGATGCTAAAAATTGCCCTGGTCATGATTCTAGTCATGTACCACTTCATGTGTGGCAGCTATCGTAAGAAGTTCTTACGCGATGAAGTTGCGCCCGGACATGTTTTTTTCCGCTGGTTTAACGAATTCCCAGTCCTTATATTAGTTGCGGTCGTCATCTTGGCCGTAGTCAGACCTTTTTAATTGCTTTAAGAGATTCCATCGATGTCTAAATCTGAACAGCTATTCCAACAGGCACAACAATTTATTCCCGGCGGCGTTAACTCGCCAGTCCGCGCCTTCAAGGCTGTGGGCGGTACGCCATTGTTTATCGATCACGCCGATGGCGCCTATGTCTATGACGCCGACGGCAAACGTTATATTGATTACGTACAATCCTGGGGACCAATGATTCTGGGGCACAATCACCCCGGCATTCGTCAAGCGGTTATCGACACGGCTCAAAAGGGTCTCAGTTTTGGCGCACCGACTGAAATTGAAACGGTAATGGCTGCGCGTATTTGCGACATCATGCCTGCCATGGATTTAGTGCGTTTTGTCAGCTCCGGTACCGAAGCCACCATGAGCGCAATTCGTCTGGCGCGTGGCTACACTGGCCGCGACAAAATCGTAAAATTTGAAGGCTGCTACCACGGCCACTCCGACTCGTTACTGGTTAAAGCCGGTTCCGGCGCGTTGACTCTGGGGGTGCCAACCTCCCCCGGCGTGCCTGCCAGCATGGCCGAACACACGATCACCTTGACCTACAACGACATCGACAACGTCAGACAAGCCTTTGCCGAAGCCGGTGAACAAATTGCCTGTATCATTGTTGAGCCCGTTGCCGGCAACATGAACTGCATTCCTCCTGTACCGGGTTTCCTTGAAGGCTTGCGTGAAGTCTGTGACCAGTTCGGTACGGTATTAATTATTGACGAAGTCATGACCGGTTTCCGCCTCGGTCTACAAGGTGCGCAGGGCTATTACGGCGTCACGCCAGATATCACCACCCTCGGCAAAGTCATCGGCGGCGGCATGCCCGTTGGCGCTTTTGGCGGCAAACGTGAAATCATGGAACAAATAGCGCCTCTCGGCCCGGTTTATCAAGCAGGCACGCTATCCGGCAACCCTGTCGCCATGGCCGCAGGTCTGGCTTGTTTGGATGCCATCAGCCAACCCGGTTTCTACGAGCCCATTTTTGAACGCACCACCCGTCTGGCCGATGGCTTGGACGAACTGGCGTTAATTGCCGGCATTCCATTTACCACAAACCACGTGGGCAGCATGTTCGGCGGTTTCTTTACCGAGCAAAAGCCTGTTACCAATTTCCAGCAGGTGATGGCTGGTGACACTCAACGCTTCAACCGTTTCTTCCACGGCATGCTGGAAGAAGGCGTGTATCTGGCACCGGCTTGCTACGAAACCGGCTTCATGTCGGCCGCACATACCGATGAAGATATTGATGAAACGTTGGCTGCCGCGGACAGAGTCTTCCAAAGGCTGACCTAGGTCTCTAAAGTAATGTCACACCTGAGCCTCTCTTGGGTGTGACGACCTAATCAACAAAAACAGCTCCCAAGGAAAAGAGCGATGAATTTTGAAACTTTGGGCGGAGCTGCATTCAAAGCCATTTGCGCCACCTGCATCCCATTCACCCTTTATTTCGCCACGACCAGCACCCTATCCATTACCGTGAATAACTTTAGCGGTGTCTTTTTCATCGTTCTCATTGTGTTAATTTTTTTCTGTCTTTATTCACTGGCCGGCTGGTTATTAATCGGCCTACCGCTGCACTGGCTGATCAGCAAACATCTTCGCGACAATAAAATCTATTACTTGGCCGCCATCGTGTTACTTTGGCTCGGCCAATTTCTATGGAACGATGCCAGAGCAGCCATTATTACCGTCATCGTTGCCAGTCTGCAGTTACTGCTCTTTCTTTATTGGGTCAGAAAACCACAACCCCAAAACTAACAAAGAGCCAATTTATTCAACCGGCTCTTTGCTTTAAGTACTTATCGTAACGTAGGGTAACCTTCGATATAAACCCAATCGGAAGCCTTGGCTGGAACATGGCAACCCAGACAATCATTTTTATAATCGCTAGATACATTGGCAGCATTGCCGGGCTTAAATAATGCCCAACCCCAACCCTCGCCCCATTGAGCTGACTTCTCAAAACGATTCTGACCATCCTTCACCATAACGAAGGTTTGCAGAATCTGATCGGTTGCTCGCAGCACATCACTACCGGTCGAATAGTCGCCTGCTTCCGCAGCGCGCAACTCCTTCACCAACACCGCACCATCTGGAAATGAACCCGTTTCACGATAAGCAGCAACTGTTTCAGGCTGAGCGTAAACATCATGAAACCCTGCTGCCCCACCCTCTGGCACCAGCCAACTGCCCAGATGCGACATGCTGTTTCTAAAATTTTCAGGCAAGGTGATTTCACCACTCTCGGATACCCAAGGGGATAACGCTTTACTCTGCATGCCCTCGGCTACAATGTTTCCAGTAACACCTGCCACCATAATAAGTGCAGCCCCTGCTAACCATTGCTTTGAATTCAACATTTCACCCTCCTGACTCTCGAACCTGATAAAATCAACCACAGACATATACCGATCTGTATACATTAAAAACAAGCATACGCCTGATATTTTAACTATTCAAAACAAAATGGCAGAAAATTGCTTATAATTACCAATGCCAGCAAAAAACAATAAACAGACCGGTATATTTAATGCCTCAAAAAAACCCAATCCTACTCAGCAAACGAGAGCAACTGATTCACACAGCACTCGAGCTGTTCTCACGACGTGGTTTTCATGCTACCGGCATAGATTTAATTGCCAAACAATCGGGCATCACCAAAAGAACACTCTACGCCCACTTCGGCAGCAAAGATGAATTGGTTATCGCAACTCTTCGCCACCTTGATGAGCAGCTACGCAGTTATTTTTTAAAGCACATCAACAACGCCAGCGCCGATCCCAAGCAACGCCTGTTAAGTGTATTTGATGCAGCGGGTTACTGGTTCAGTGAAGACAACTTTTTTGGCTGCACCTTTATCAATGCGATCGGGGAATATGCAGAAACCAACGACACCATTCGCCAAGTCTGCGCTGAATATAAACGTTTGAGTCGGGAATTGATCAAGGGGCTCTGCGAACAGGCCGGAGCACCGGAACCACAAAAATTAGCCGATGAGTTGTCGTTATTACTGGAGGGGGCAATCGTTACGGCGCAGGTTTCACCACAGCTGAATGCGGCTGACATTGCCAAACGTGCAGCAACAGTTCTGGTTGAGCAGGCTTTACCTGCCGCTGGCTGATCAACTTCGAGCCTTTAGCGCACTTGCTCTAACAACAAGCGGCACCGTTCAAGCAACCTCTTATCGCCTGCGGCCAATGAAATAGCCTTACGACAAAGCTGCTCCGTCTGATGATAATTACGCTGCATATAGCGCACTTGCGCCAGCTGGTAATACAGTTCTGGATCGCGTGGAGAGATACGAATAGCTCGCTCCAGCGTCGCTGCGGCACGCATATAGTCACCGCTCAGGCGCTGTTTTTCAGCCGAACCCAGCAACGCAACCACCGCACTGTTGTTACCGGGGTAACTCGGTGGAAGATTATAAACGGGGGCCCTCTCCTCAGAGATTACGTCCTGAGATGGGTAGCTTTCCTCAGGATAGCTCTGATCCTGCCCGTTCTGAGTCGAAGCACCTTGCGCAGGATAATCCGACTGATCAAAAGCAGAGCCATTCCTGGAACTGGCCTCTTCAACCGGCACATGACTATAGCCGCCGGTATTAGCACAACCTGTTACCGCCACAACCAAGGTGGCCAGCAGGCCATTTTTAATCTGTCGCATTACTCTCTCTTTTTTATCTTATCGGATATCAAAACCAGGATTTGATCCAGTCCCCCATGCGCTCCAAGCCCGGAGCACAATCTGATTTTTCACGAGGCTCACTACCTTTAATAAAAGGCACCTGCCGCGCGCCTTTACAAAGTCTACCACTGAGCAACCCCGTTTCATCATCAACCCACTGATAATTGATATTTTCTGGCACGTTACCCACAAAAGACTGCGGATGAATACGCAGCATCAAACTTTGCCAAACTTTAAGCGCACCGGAACTACCGGACAAACCCAGCGGCGTATTATCGTCATTGCCCAACCACACTACGGCCAATCGGTCACCGGTAAAGCCGGCAAACCAGCTATCTCGTAGATCATCGGTGGTGCCTGTTTTACCCGCAATGCCAAGGTTCTCGGGCAGGCTGGCATACACTGATCGCCCGGTGCCCTCACGCATAGTTTCCTGCAGGGCGTAATAAAGAAGATGTACGGCATCGGAATCGACCTTCTGCTCCAACTGCAGCGGGTAACGGTTGAGCGGCTCACCTTCTGCCGTAGAAACCGCACGGATTGCACGTAATGGCGTGTCAAATCCACCTGCCGCGATCGTTTGATACATAGCGGCCACTTCCAGAGGAGACAAGGCTACCGCACCCAACATTACCGATGGATAAGCTGGCAGAGGGCGATTAATACCAAGATTGCTAATCGTACGCATCACCTTGGGCAGCCCAACTTCCATTCCCAGCCGTGCCGTCGCCTGATTGTAGGAATGGGCCAAGGCACGGTGCAAAGGTACCTGGCCGTGATCTTTCTTATCGGCATTAAGGGGCTGCCACAAGTCACCGTTTTCCAACTCGATGGTTACCGCATCATCATCCAGCAAGGTCGTCAGTTGATAACGTTCAGGCTGAGAAAGCGCAGCGAGATAAACCGCAGGCTTTAGCACTGAACCCACCGGGCGCACAGCATCCAGCGCGCGATTAAAACCGGAATATTTAGTGTCTTTACCGCCTACCAGCGCCAGCACTTCGCCGGTATCAGTGCTGGTCACCACCATCGCGCCTTCCAACTTATTGAGTTTTTCGCCATGCTGATGTTTAAGGCGAATAGCGGTTGATGTTAACGACTGCTCAGCATCACGCTGCACCAGAGGATCAAGGCTGGTGAAAATGCGTAATCCTTCGCTAGTTAAATCCTCGGCACGATAATCACGCTGCAACTGGCGTTTCACCAGATCAATGTAAGCAGGATAAACAGCTTCGGAATAGGAAGATTTAGCCGCCACATCCAACGGCATCGCTTTAGCCGATTGAGCTTCCCGCTCAGTCACCATTCCAGACTTCGCCAACATACCTAGCACGAGGTTACGACGCGCCAAAGCGCGTTCAGGATGACGCCTTGGATTGTAATAGGAAGGGCCTTTCACTAACGACACCAGTAACGCCGCCTGATGCAATTTCAGTTCATTGATCGAACGCCCAAAATAATACTGACTGCCCAAACCAAAACCATGTACGGCACGGCGTCCGGCCTGGCCCAGATAAACTTCGTTCAAATAGGCTTCGAGAATTTCATCCTTGTCATAATGAGCATCCAGCAACAGCGACATAACAGCTTCAGTGCCTTTACGCATCAGGCTACGTTCGCTGCTCAGATAAAAATTCTTCACCAGCTGTTGAGTCAAGGTACTGCCGCCCTGCACCGCGCGTCCGGCTTTAGCATTCACCCACATCGCACGGGCAATGGACTTAGGTGACACGCCGTGGTGGCTATAAAAATTGTTATCCTCAACCGTAATCAGCGCGTCAACCAGAAACTGTGGCACGTCTTCCAACTGAATCAGCAGACGGTCTTCATTATGAGCCGGGTAAATACCGCCCACCAACAAGGGCTCCAGACTGAGCAGACCACTCCCCGCACCCTCGGCACTGAGCGAGGTCACAACACCACGCTTCACACTAAGGCTGACACGCTGCGCAGGCGGTGCTTCATTCCAGAAACGGAAACTACGCGTATAGATATCCAACCGCCCGCCCGAGATAGCATATTGTCCAGGCTTGCTAAGTTGGAAACGTTTGCGATAGCCAAGCATATTCAACTCAGCCTGCACATCTCGCAAATCCAGATTTTGCCCGACATAAAGCTCAAGGGGACGCGCATATACCTGCGCAGGCAAGGACCAGCGTTTACCTTCAAACTTATCCGTTACCCAGGCATCGAGGTAAACAACCCATCCAACACTCAGCAACATACCAACCAATGCAACTTTAAACAGCAGACCTTTCAAGGCAAAGCGTGTTTTTTTAGTTTTCTTAGCGGGGGCTTTTCTGGCTTTTGTCGCTGCCGGCTTTTTCTTTGCAACTGATCGAGTCGTTTTCGTTGGTTTTTTTTTGGCCATGGGGTGCAATTAATTGAATTTTAGTGAAAATAAAATAACGGGTGTTAGACTACGCAGCCGAAAATAGTGCATTAAAAATTTTGGAGATTTCCGTGAGCCAAGCTCTGTTAAACGCCCTGCAAAATCCAGCGATGTTCGATCATGACATCGAATCGTTTCAACTGATTGAGACGCATATTTCGTGGGTTATTCTAACAGGCCCCTACGCCTATAAAATAAAAAAGCCGATGGATTTTGGTTTCCTGGATTTCACTACGCTGGAAAAACGCAAACATTTCTGCGAAGAGGAGATACGCCTCAACCGTCGCCTGGCCCCGGAACTGTATCTGGATCTTCTACCGTTGTACGGCGACGAAAATAATCCGTGTTTTGCTGGCGAGGGAGAGGTGCTGGAATACGTCATTAAAATGCGTCAATTTGATCAGGCGCACCTGCTCAACAACTTGCTAGCCGAAGGGGAATTAACTCGCGAGCATATCAGCGAGGTCGCCGATCAAGTGGCCGGTTTCCATGCACGCACTGAAGTAGCTGGTGCAGATTCCCGTTTTGGCGATCCCGAACAGGTCATGTTTCCGGTGCAGCAAAACTTCGACCAGATCCGTCCGCTACTGACCGAAAAAGCCGATTTGCAACAACTCGCGCAAATCGAAGCCTGGGCTCAAGACACTGCCACGCTGTTAACACCCTCCTTCGAAGCACGCAAAGCAGAGGGTAAAATCCGCGCCTGTCACGGCGATTTGCACTTGGGCAACATCACGCTGTTTGATGGCAATGTACGTCTGTTTGACTGTATCGAATTCAACGACGATTTTTACTGGATCGACGTGATGCGCGAAGCGGCGTTCTTTATTATGGATCTGGAAGATCGCGGCGAAGACTACTTTGCCAACCAGTTCCTCAATGCCTATCTAGAGCTAACCGGGGATTACGCCGGGTTAAAACTGCTGAGTTTCTACAAATCCTACTACGCCATGGTGCGCGCCAAGGTTGGCCTGTTCCGCCTGTTTGATGAAAGCATCAGCGACGAAGATCGCCAAGCGGTGCTCAAACAATACCGCAGCTACACTAATCTGGCTGAGCATTACATGGAAATCCCCTGTCGCTGCCTGATGCTGATGCACGGCTACTCCGGTTCCGGTAAATCCACCGTCGGCAATACCTTGATGGAACACCTGCACCTGGTTCGCCTACGTTCAGATGTAGTACGCAAACAAATGTTTGGTGCTCAGCAAGGTAACAGTGATGACTTGAATGTCGGCATCTATTCAAAAGAGGCCAGCAACCAGACTTTCCAAAACCTGCGTGACACCGCTGCCACTATTCTGAAAAGCGGAAACTCTGCTCTGATTGACGCCACGTTCCTGAATGCTGACTATCGCGATTTGTTCCACGAGCTGAGTGAAGAACAGGGTGTCCCCCTGCAAATTGTATCTTGTAACCTTGATGACGCGATTACTCGCAAGCGCTTGTCGGCGCGCGAAGCTGCACAGCAGGACGCATCAGACGCCACCATTAAGGTTTATGAAGCCCAATTGCAGTCCGCCGATGCGCTGTCGAAAAAAGAAGAACAACACACGTTGCACGTGAACACTAGCGAGCAGCTGGCGGTTGAAGCCTTTATCGAACAAATGGATCATTGGGTTTACCGGACGCGTTAACCCCAAGCCGCTTGCACCTTCGAACAACTCAGTGTCATTTCGAGCGAATACGAGAAATTTGAAGACTATTAGTATTTCGAATTATGGTTGAAATGACACTCTAGATCGAAACGACACAGTCTGATTAAGTAGCAGGTTTTATCTTGCTATGCGTACCATCACACAGCGGCGCTTTTTTCGTATGTTTGCAGCCGCAGAAAAACACCCGTCCTGACTTGTCCGCCTCATACTCAACCGGCGTAAAATCCGTACCCTTATGGGAGCCGTCACAAAAGGGCTGATTGGCGCTGCGCCCACAGGCACACCAGAAATACTTTTTACCCTCTTCGACTTCTATTGCATAGGGCGCGCGGCGCGCCACCTTGGGTTCCGACATTTCATCCTCCAAAAAACTATCTGCGTGACCACGACTGATTCGATTCTGTTTTTAACAATAAGCCCTGCCTACCAGGCCATATTGCCCCACTAAAGCCCCAGCTCGCTGCGCCACTGTTTATAAAGCTTACGCTCAAACAGGGAAGGAAAAAACTTCCAATAAAACCAGCTCATTTTGCTCATCTTGGAATGAATAACGAGACGTTCGTTATGTTGCGCACCATGAAATATCGCCTCAGCAACTTCCTGTGGGGTCGCTAACTTTTGATTAGCATTGATTGGAATACTAATTGTCGAGCCATCTCCGGCTAACATATTCTTATGCATTTCCGTCGCCGTCGCACCTGGACACACCATCATCACATGCACGCCTTTTTCCTTTAGCTCCAGTCTTAATGACTCAAACAAGCCATGCAACGCATGTTTACTGGCACTGTAGCCAACACGGCCAATCATAGGTGCGAAACCGCCGGTACTGGACAGCGTGACAATGGCGCCCCGGCGCTCAATTAAGGAGGGCAACGCAGCCTTTGTACAATGCAACGCACCGAAATAGTTAACTGCCATCATCTTTTCAAACACTGCCAAATCGGTGTCTTCAAAAGGACTTCGATGTGATATCCCGGCGTTATTGATCAATAGATCAATGCCACCAAAATGCTCAACCACCTGCTGCATGGCCGCCTGACATTTATCGTAATCGGAAATATCACAGGCAATGCTCAACACGTCGGCCCCGGAACGTTCAATCTGATTTTGAACTGCTGGCAGATGCTCTTCATCCAGATCGATCAGCACAATCCGCGCACCTGCTGAAGCGAAACGCCAAGACAGCGCACGCCCAATACCGCCCGTAGCACCGGTTACAACAACAACCTTGTGTTTGAAATCGACCTTCATTCTGCTCCCTCTACTCCACAACTACTGCACGACTTTTTTATTCTATGGACGCATCACATCCACATAAAATGATAATATGCGTTTTTCCTAGCGAACAACATTACTACCGAGGTTTATTTTATGCCCGTCTATCGCTCTAAAACATCCACTGCGGGACGCAACATGGCTGGCGCCCGTGCACTATGGCGCGCCACTGGCATGAAGGATGATGATTTCCATAAACCGATTATTGCGGTTGCCAACTCCTTTACGCAGTTTGTGCCGGGCCATGTCCACCTTAAAGACATGGGCCAGCTGGTCGCACGCGAGATTGAAAAGGCTGGCGGTGTCGCTAAGGAATTTAACACCATCGCCGTCGATGACGGTATCGCCATGGGGCACGACGGCATGCTTTACAGCCTACCCAGCCGTGACATCATTGCCGACTCGGTTGAGTACATGGTGAACGCACACTGCGCTGATGCACTGGTGTGCATTTCCAACTGTGACAAAATCACACCGGGTATGTTAATGGCCGCAATGCGCCTGAACATTCCGGTTGTCTTTGTTACAGGCGGACCGATGGAAGCCGGTAAAACCAAGCTGGCCGATCAAAAACTCGATTTGGTTGATGCCATGGTGATTGCCGTGGATGACACTGCTTCCGATGAAAAAGTCGATGAATACGAGCGTAGCGCTTGTCCGACTTGCGGCTCCTGCTCCGGCATGTTCACGGCCAACTCGATGAACTGCCTCGCTGAAGCATTAGGTTTAGCCTTACCCGGTAACGGTACCGTAGTAGCAACCCATGAAGATCGTCGTCAACTGTTTGAGCGTGGCGGCCACCTCATCGTTGAACTAGCCAAACGTTATTACGAACAGGACGACTACAGCGTTTTACCTCGTAGCATCGGCACTATGGAAGCCTTTGAAAACTGCATCACGCTGGATATCGCCATGGGCGGTTCCACCAATACTATTTTGCACCTGCTAGCGATTGCCCAGGAAGCCGAAATCGACTTCACCCTGGAAGACATCAACCGTCTGTCCCATACGGTTCCGCAACTGTGTAAAGTGGCGCCAAATACGCCCAAGTATCACATCGAAGATGTGCACCGCGCGGGTGGCATTATGGCGATTTTAGGTGAGCTGGATCGTGCCGGTGTTTTGCACACCGATCTGCCTACCGTACACAGCGCCACCATGAAAGAAGCGCTGGATAGCTGGGATATTATGCGCAACCCTAGCGAAGCAGTGAGGACATTCTATAAAGCAGGCCCAGCCGGCATTCCAACTCAAACTGCTTTTAGCCAGGCCACTCGCTGGCCAAGTCTTGATACCGATCGTGAAAACGGTTGTATTCGCTCCATTGATCACGCCTTTAGCCTGGAAGGCGGCTTGGCCGTGTTGTTCGGCAATATTGCCGAAGACGGTTGCGTGGTTAAAACGGCCGGCGTGGATGACTCGATTCTGGTCTTTGAAGGCCCTGCCCACGTGGTGGAAAGTCAGGACGAAGCGGTTGCCAATGTCCTCGACGATAAAGTCAAAGCAGGCGATGTAGTGGTGGTTCGTTACGAAGGCCCACGCGGTGGTCCCGGCATGCAGGAAATGCTCTACCCGACCTCCTATATTAAGTCCAAGGGACTGGGTAAAGCCTGCGCACTGCTAACTGACGGTCGTTTTTCCGGTGGCACCTCGGGCCTATCCATTGGCCACGCCTCCCCGGAAGCAGCGGCTGGCGGTGCGATTGGTCTGGTCCGCAACGGCGACATGATCCGCATCGATATTCCTAATCGCACAATTGATGTACTGTTGAGCTTTGAGGAGCTGGCTACGCGCCGCACCGAACAGGACAAGCTAGGCTGGAAGCCCGCCGAAGACCGTCCACGTAAAGTCACCGCGGCACTAAAAGCCTATGCCAAGCTGGTAACCAGCGCAGACAAAGGTGCGGTGCGAGATCTTTCATTGCTAGACTAATCGTCTATTGGTAAGTCAAAAGGCCGGAATCTGCTTAGCGGATTCCGGCCTTTTTATTAGACTTACTCATAATTAGCTAATAAAACACATAACAAGGCTCGCTATACGGTGGCAACCGACTATAACCATACAATATACAGGGAAAACATAAGCTTTCCCGTCAATGCTAAAGACAGGTACCTTTAAATAATGGCGATCGATCAAAACAGAGGTCGTGATTACTGGCTGGAACTCTTTTCAAAAACCGATCTGCCCGTTCTCGGCGGTGTGGTACATGAACTCGAATCGGTTACCGGTAAGGACAATAGCACCGCCCTGCAATTGGCCGACGTGATTCTAAAAGACCCCTCATTAACAACTCGTGTTCTCAAGGTCGCCAACTGCGTTATCTATAACCCCACCATCAACAACCCGATCACCACCATCAGCCGTGCTGTTGTTCAACTTGGCATCGCCGGAGTGAAGTCTATCTACACATCCGTGGTGCTGATCGACAAGCTCCTATCGAAACAGTCCCCGCCCTACCTGCTCGACGGTATCGTACACGCCATTAATTCAGCAGTTCAATCGCGCAACCTCATGGAGCAAGCCTCGGGCAAAGCCAGCGAAGAAGTTTTTATCGCCGCACTATTATATCGACTCGGTGAATTAGCCTTCTGGTGCTTTGGTGCTGAGCAAGCTGACCAATTAAGCGACGCACTGGAGCATAACGAAGATAATTCTGCCGCCTTGATCGAACAGCAACTGGGCACCAGTTTTCATAGCCTATCGAGTGGCCTGGCAGAGCGTTGGGAGTTAGGCGCGGTATTGAAAGAAGCACTCAACAAACCGAGCTCCAAAAAGCCCGAAGCCAAAGCGGTACAACTTGGTGATCGTCTCTGCGAACTGCTTGAAAAAGATCCAGAATCCGCAGAACTCAAGGCTCTGCTCAATGATATTGCTGGTTTTTGCAAAACCGACGTTGGGGACATCGAAGAGTTAATTTCTCTCGGCACTACAGAGGCGACCTCTGAACTCAAAGCCTTTGGCGTCCACCAGATGCATCAGGCGGCAAAACTGGCTCAGTCTAAGAAAGAAAAGCCTGTCACACTCAGCCCTGACCCACAATTTCAGCTGAATATGCTGCGCGACCTTGATGTTATGGTGAAGGATAAATGCGATATCAACACCCTGTTCCACACGGTAGCCGAAGGTATTCACTTAGGCGTTGGACTTGAGCGCGTCGCCATTCTGTTATGCGACAAAAACCGCAGCAAAGTACAGGCTAAACATGTACTCGGCAAAGGCACTGAAAACTGGCGAGAGCAATTAATCATACCGATCACTAAAGAACACCCCGGCGCACTAATGCAATGCGCTAAGCAACGCCAAGTCATTATTATTGGCGACACACCCCAAACCACCAGTTTCAGCAAACTGGAACAAAAACTCTTCGGCAATACACCCGCCCAAGCCGCTCCAATTATTGCCAACAACCGCCTGATTGGTGTGATTTATGCGGATAGAGGTGGCAACCAGCAACTGGCCGTCGAACAGCGCAGTGCCTTTCAATACATTGTGCAACAGGCCAATACGTCCTTGGAGCAACTGATCCGTAACCGCAGTCACTAGCGGGACAACCTCTCACCCGCTATGTTAGGGTGATACTGGCAACTTTCTAGTAAAAAAGGGAATTAGTATGGGTATTTTGTCTTGGGTCGTATTTGGTTTAATCGCTGGCATTTTGGCCAAATGGATTATGCCTGGCAAGGATGGCGGTGGCTTCATTGTGACAACCATCATCGGCGTAGCGGGCGCCTTTGTAGGTGGGTTTATTGGCTCATTGATCGGCCTCGGTGGTGTCAGCGGCTTTAATATCGGCAGCTTTTTCACCGCTATCTGCGGCGCACTGCTATTACTCTTCATCTTTCGAAAAATCAAAGCCTAGTTGTAGGCCACAAAAAAGGGGCTTAAAGCCCCTTTTAATTTCATACTGCTTCTACTATCAGGAATTTCTTTCCAACACTAAAAAGCTGTAATCATAAGGATTAGGCCCTTCAGCTTTGTAATCCTCTCGTCCGACTTCCTGCCACTCGTTGCGCTCAAATGCAGGGAACCAGGCATCGCCATTCACCTCAGCACGCACTTCGGTCAAATACAACCGATCCGCAGCAGCCAGCGCCTGTTCGTAAATTTGCGCCCCTCCCATCACAATTACTTCGTTGCCACCATCTATCAGACAAATATTCTCCGCCATCTCAACGGCTTCCGGCAATGAGTGAACCACTTTACAGCCCTCGGCTTGAAAAGAGGTATCACGAGTCACTACAATATTGGTTCGCCCCGGTAACGGTTTACCAATCGACTCATGGGTTTTACGCCCCATAATCACCGGCTTGCCCATCGTCGCCGCTTTAAAGTATTTCAGGTCATTGGGGAGATACCAGGGTAAGTTATTGTTAATACCGATTACCCGGTTTTCCGCCATGGCGACAATCAACGAAAGTTTCAATGTAAAAGCATCCTAAAACAGTTAAAAAAGAGCGTAAAGCATAGCATAAAGCTGCACTGAAGATGCCTCGGAGTCTTCACCCCACCAGTTGTTTTAGCGCTCGATCATGACCTCGCGCCAATAACAATTGTGCCAACACCGCACCGATCAGCGCCATCATCATGTCAGACTGGGTATCCCACACATCGCCCTGCGTGCCAAGAAACTCTACGGCGCCCTGCTGCGCGGCGATGGCGACCCACCATTCAATCAGCTCATAGAAAGCGCTAATGGCAAGGCACACACAAAGAACCAGGAAAAACAGCCACTTGCCGGCCTGCAAAGCAGAACGACGAATTAATATTTCCCGCGCCAGAATGGCCGGAATAAAACCCTGTGCCAAATGGCCAAGGCGGTCGTAGTGGTTGCGTGACAGATCAAACAAATCCTGCGCCCAAAAACCAAGCGGCACACGAGCATAGGTATAGTGCGCACCCACAATAAGAATCAACGCATGAATAAACAACAAACGGTAACTCAGCGGAGTAAGAGGGAATTTTTTAGCGGTCAGTAACACCAACGGCAGGCCTAGCAGCACAGGAAACGTTTCCAGCCACCAGGTTAAACCATCGTAGGGGACAATAGCTGAGAGCAACAAAGCCAAGACCAACAAAACCAGCAGCATCAGATTTTCATGGGGTAATTTCATTCTTGCCACTCGCAGCCAATCAATGTCTCAGGCCAGTTGATCCTTGATCATGTTCTCCAACCCAGCCAACACACTTTGACCGGCGTTTTTATCGTTGCCTGCTCGAATAAATTTCACGCCGAACCAATAACCCGTTGGCTGAACTCGTACGTGACAAACCACCGCCCTAATACCTTTAACCTCCTCCGTCGCTGACTTCATAGATAACCGTATTTTTGTGCCTACCGTTATTTTTCTATCCGCATACAAACAGGCGCCAAAACGATGAAAATCAACCATCGTGGCCTGAAAAGGTTTCAAAAAAAGTCTCATCCCATTTGATCGTTGTACATAGGCTGTATAAGCAAGTCCCGGGCATCGCTGTCGTTCGCGACGTTCCTGCGTTCCCTGATTCGCTACCATTTCTTCTTTACCTTTATTGTTGTACTTTCAGACTAGCACACTTTGACAACCCACCAAGGTTCATTTATCCCCACGACCATTCAACAAACAGAACGAATACAGAGCAAACCACAAGTTAAAAGTAGCATCACGAAATATGGGAGTAATTAAGCAGGCCGTCTTATGTGAAGCAATGGAAGGCGCTATAAAAGCTGGGCAGCAGCAAAAAGTAGCTTCTTTATTAGCAACACTCAATCGTCTATTTGATGACGTAAAAAGTCCGTAATAAGCTATATCGCAACAGCCCTCTCGGCATAGTTCAGTATATTTTCACTGACCTAAAAAATCTAAACTGCTATTGGCGCTCTAATCGTTGGATGTGGGTCATAACCGACAATTTCAAAATCCTCAAAACGATAATCAAAAATCGACTCCGGTTTGCGCTTAATCAGCAATCCAGGCAAAGCTCGCGGTGTGCGGCTCAGCTGCTCATGCACAATCTCATCGGTAATATGGTTGAGATAGAGATGACAATCGCCAAAGGTATGCACAAATTCACCCACTTCAAGATCCGCTTGCTGAGCCAGCATATGCGTCAAAATGGCGTAGGAGGCAATATTGAATGGCACGCCTAAAAAAAGGTCCGCCGAGCGCTGATACAACTGACAGGATAACTTGCCGTTCGCCACATAAAACTGGAACAGAGAATGACAGGGCGGTAAGGCCATCTCGTCGGCCACACCTGGGTTGTAGGCCACCACCAGCAAGCGACGGCTGTCAGGGTTGTTTTTCAGGTTATGCACCAGCTTGCTTATCTGATCCACCGTACCACCATCGGGCTTACGCCATGCACGCCATTGTTCACCGTAAACCGGACCCAAATTTCCCTGTTCGTCGGCCCACTCATCCCAAATGGTTACCCCATTGTCCTTCAGATAAGCAATATTGGTATCACCCTGCAAAAACCATAATAGCTCATGGATAATGGATTTCAGGTGGCATTTTTTGGTGGTAATTAACGGAAATCCAGCATTCAAATCAAAACGTATCTGACGGCCAAATACCGAGCGGGTACCCACGCCCGTGCGATCACTTTTATCAACGCCGTTATCAAGAACGTCCTGCATTAACTCCAGATACTGCTGCATAACTTACTCTCAATTAATTATCTTTTTGCTCGATCTTACGGTATGCCAATATCAATAGCACAAGGCCGCCGATAATCATCGGCAGGGACAACAACTGTCCCATTGTCATCCAGTTCAGCGCAATAAAATTCAAATGCGCATCGGGTTGACGGAAAAACTCCACGACAAAACGGAATAGCCCGTAGCACATTAAAAATAAACCAGATACGGCCATGGTTGGTCTTGGTCGCGCCGAGTAAAACCAAAGAATCACAAACAACAACAGACCTTCCAGCGCAAACTGATAGAGCTGAGAGGGATGGCGTGGCAGTTCGCCAGCCAGAGGATGAGGGAATACCACAGCCCAGGGCACATCGCTGACGCGGCCCCATAATTCACCACCAATAAAATTCCCCAACCGGCCCGCGCCCAGCCCGATCGGCACCAACGGTGCAACAAAGTCCATCATGGCGAAGAAACCTACACCCAACTTTCTAGCGTATAACGTCAGCGCAACAATGACGCCCAGCAGTCCGCCATGGAAGGACATACCTCCATCCCATACTGCAAACAGCCAAGCCGGTTGTTCCAAAAATTTATCAAAGTTGTAAAACAGCACATAGCCAAATCGGCCACCGGCCACTACTCCCAAAGCACCATAAAAAATCAGGTCTGAAACCTGTTCAGGCTTTAACGGAGCGTTTGGCTGCTTGGCCCGATGCTGCCCCAACCACCAGGCAGCAGCAAAACCAATCAGGTACATCAAACCGTACCAGTGTATTGTCAAAGGGCCTAAAGAGAGGGCAACAGGATCAATGTCGTGATAAATCGGCACGTTTATAGTTTACTCAAATAACAGAAGGGAAATGACCAGGTCTTAACTACAGTGAGGTTTCCATATGTTCAATGCCCATTTCCTTAAGCGCGGCATTAAGATGACTTTCAACTCCACCGGCGGTATCAATGACCATCACCTCATCAAGCATTTGTTTTGCTTGCTTCAGGGTGACATGCCGAACAGCGGATTTAACACGCAGAATATTCGAAGCACTCATCGACAGCTCATCGTAGCCCATCGCCATCAACAACAGTGCGCCACTGGGGTCACCTGCCAGTTCGCCACACACACTGACCGGCGTATTTTCTAGATGCGCCTTGTTAACCACCGATTTCAAAGCCTTCAGCACCGCAGGGTGGTGGGAGTGGTAAAGGTCGGCAACAAAACTATTATTACGGTCCACCGCCAACAGATACTGAGTTAAATCATTACTACCCACCGACAGAAAGTCTACGCGTTGAGCCAGTTCGCGGGCTTGATACACCGCTGCTGGCACCTCAATCATCACCCCCACAGCGGGCATAATAACATCGTAGCCCTCTTCACGAATTTCGTGATAAGCCTGATGAATATGATGCAATGCTTCCTCAACCTCTGTGACGCTAGTGATCATCGGCAGCATAATGCGCAGATTATCCAACCCCTCACTGGCCTTTAACATGGCGCGAATTTGCACCAGAAAAATTTCTGGGTGATCGAGGGTAATACGGATACCACGCCAACCGAGAAACGGGTTGGCGTCATCAATGGGGAAATAGGGCAGCTCTTTATCACCCCCTACGTCTAACGTTCGCATGGTTACCGGGTTTGGCGCAAAAGCCTCTAAATGCAGGCGGTACACTTCCTCCTGCTGATTTTCGCTAGGGAAGCGATCCGTCATCATAAAGGGCACTTCTGTACGATACAGTCCAACACCCTCAGCGCCACGCTGGATCGAGCGGGCAACATCTGACAGCAAACCGGTATTAACACGCAGGGGAATACGGTGTTTATCTAGCGTTTCAGAGGGCAAATCACTGAGCGCCTCAAGGCCCCGAACCATCTCTTTTTCTTCGGCGACGACTTCCTTAAAACGCGCCCGCAATTCCTGCGAAGGACTAGGAAAAACCTTGCCCTGATAGCCATCAATAATAACTTCCAAACCTTCCAGTTGACGGAAGGGAATATCTGAAGCCCCCACAACGGTGGGGATTTCCATGGCGCGGGCCAAAATAGCCACATGCGAGTTCTTCGAACCACGCAAACTAATCAAACCAACTAACTTATTACGTGGCACCTCGGCCAAATTGGCGGGTGTTAACTCTTCACCGACCAGCACCACCTGATCAGGGAGATCACGTTTTTCGTGCTGTAGATCCTGTAAATAGGACAAAATTCGTCGTCCCAGATCACGAATGTCGGTAGCGCGCTCACGCAGATACTCATCGTCCATCATCTCGAACACTTTGACATGCGCGCCAATTACATCCCGCAAGGCGCCCTGCACCCACTGACCAGCGCGGATTTTCACCATCACTTCGCCACCAAGGGCATTGTCATTGAGAATATTCAGATAAACGTCAAACAGCCCGCGCTCCTCAACGCCCAGCTTGGACGAAAACTTGGAACTTGCCTTTTCAATATCCAGCTTAACCTTGTCCACCGCAGCGTGGAATAATTTGATTTCACGCTCGACATCACTGACTGCACGATCAGGCACGGCATCCAAATCCGCCAGCGGGAAAACCACCACCGCTGTACCAATGGCAACCCCCGGTGCACCGGCAGCACCGTCAAAATGCACCAGGGCATCGCCGCCCTGACGGGATATTTCCTGAATGGAGCCCGTCGCCTTGGCGTGGGCCAGCACCACAGCCAGCTGCGAAGCCAGCGTGATCATAAAGGCTTCCACCTCCTCATCGAAGCGGCGGCGCTCCATACTTTGCACCAGCATCACACCCAGTACATTACGGTGATGTACAATGGGTACACCAAGAAAAGAGTTGTAGTCTTCTTCTCCTGTTTCCGGAAAATATTGGAATTTTTTATGCTCCGCAGCGTTTTCTAAATTAAGCGGTTCAGCCCGGGAACATATAATGCCCACAAGACCCTCAGAGGCTTTCAAACTGACATGATCAATGGCATCACGGTTAAGGCCATTGGCGGCACGCAGTACTAGGCGATCTTGTTCAGGATCCAGCAGATAAATTGCACAGGCACTGGTCTGCAAGGAATCCTGCACACGCGTAACCACCACATCCAGCGCGGTTTTAAGGTTTTTTGCTGCGTCCACTTCCTGAACAATACTGCGCAAGATGCCTAGCATTGGCTCTCCATTATCATTCCTTTGGTTACGCCTGCTACTGGCACGCCAAATGCGCCATCGGGGCTAATTCATTGAGTGCGCGGCGGTAAACATCTCGCTTAAATAACACCACCTGGCTAACGGGGTACCAATAACTCACCCACTGCCAATGATCAAACTCAGGTTTATCTGAAAACCTAAAATCAACGCTTTCATCAGGACTTAACATCTGCAACAGAAACCATTTTTGTTTCTGCCCAATACACATGGGTTTCGAGTTATGTCGCAGTAAATGTTTAGGCAAACGGTAGCGTAACCAGCCTTTGGTCATCGCTAATACGTTGACGTCTCCAGGACTGAGGCCTACCTCTTCCTTCAGTTCACGGAATAATGCCTCTTCAGCATTTTCGTGCTCCTTAATACCACCCTGTGGAAACTGCCACGCCTGCTGGCCAATACGGCGCGCCCACAACACTTGCCCCTTGGAGTTGGCCAACACAATGCCAACATTTGGGCGAAATCCATCCGAATCAATCACTGTTGTTCACCTGCTATAGCTTATTCTGAGCGAGCGTAATGCTCCTCAATTAGCCAAAAATTACGGTCCGAACTGACGCAAAAAAGCATTTCAATCTGCGGCGGACTACAAACAGCCTTCAAATCTACCGGTTTATGACCAGTGCCGCAAATTTACTCTATTTTGAACAGTAACATAAGTCGTTATAATGTGCGCCGCAGGTTGTTGAAAACGTTTTCGCGGCTAACGCTGCCCCTTTTAATCTGAGGAAATACTATGGCACTGGCAATCTTTGATCTCGATCACACGCTGTTAGCGGGCGATAGCGATCTTGCCTGGGGCGAATACCTGGCCGCTAACAATTATGTTGATGCCGTCAGCTACGCGCAAAAGAATGAAGATTTCTACCAGCAGTATTTGCTCGGCGAAATGGATATCAATGAGTTTTTGGAATTCGCATTAGAACCTTTAGCATCCAACGACATGACAATCCTACGCGCCTGGCACGACGTTTATATAACGGAAAAAGTACTCCCCATGCTGCAGGAGAAAGCCAAGGCTTTGCTGAAAAAACACCGCGATCAAGGTGATACTCTACTGATTATCACCGCTACCAATAGCTTTGTTGCCGGGCCTATTTGCAAACTGCACGGCGTCGATGACTTTATTGCCACCGAGCCTGAAATTATCGATGGCCGCTACACCGGCAAAGTCAGCGGCACGCCCAGTTATCGCGACGGTAAAATCACGCGTCTCAAGCAATGGTTAGCTGAGCACGACATTTCGTTAGAAGGCAGCTACGGCTACAGTGACTCTAACAATGACCAACCATTGCTAGAAGCAGTCGACCACCCCTGCGTGGTGGATGGCGACGACAAGCTGCTTGCCCACGCCCAACAGCAGGGTTGGCCCTGCATTAGCTTGCGTGACTAGCAAAATCCTAAGCAGTTTTATCGTTACGACACTGGCACTGCCAATTCTATTATTTAGCAGCCAGGTTTCAGCCGAAGAAGCCCCCTCGCGAATAGTCGTAGAAAGCTTCTCTAGCCTCAACGAACAGCAGTTCAAGAAACGCTGGAAAAACTACAATTTCAGCCTCTTTGGTGCTCGTACCGATTATCAGTTGGTCTCACAGCAAGGCCAACAGGTTTTACGCGCAACCAGCAACGGCGCCGCTTCGGGGCTGATTCGTAAGTTATCCGTCAACCTGGAGGAGTACCCGGTATTAAATTGGCACTGGCAAACCATTAGTCTGCCAAAAAACGGGGATGATCACAGCAAAACCGGTGACGACCACAGCCTGCGCCTTTACGTCATCTTCGACAGCCCTGAGACCAATTTACTAAGCTGGATCAAAAACAGCGCGGGCCTAGTCGAAACTCACGCCCTTAATTACGTCTGGGCCAATCAAGCCACTATTAACACCCAGCTCGCCAACCCCTATACCGATCGCTCAATGATGATTGCCGCCAGCAGCGGCGAGGCTCAACTCGGGCAGTGGCAAACTATTTCCAGAAATATCGCCGCCGACTACCAACGCGCCTTTGGCCACAAGCCACCACCGGTCACAGCCATCGCAATTATGACCGATAGCGATAATACCAATTCAAAACTCACCAGTTTCTATGGCGACATTTATTTCAGCCAGCTGCAAGCAACAAAACAACTACCCCTTGCACAGGCCGCAAACAACCTCGTACCATGCTTATACTAGCCAACGGCAACGGATAAACGCATGAACCTTACCACTCGCATCCTGACCGGCATGGGCCTCGGCCTACTGCTGGGCATCAGCATCAACTGGCTCAATCAATCCAGCTTTATGTCCGCAGCAACCATGGAGTGGATTCAGTGGGCGCTGATCGATGGCGTGCTTGATGTGATCGGCACCATTTTTATCGCCTCGCTGAAGTTATTAGTTGTACCGTTGGTGTTTGTCTCGCTGGTCTGCGGTTGCAGCGAACTGGGCAGCAATACCCGTATGGGCGGCATGGCCTTGCGCACCCTCATCCTTTATATGTTCACCACCGCAATAGCGATCTCGCTGGCATTATTTATGGCCAACATTATTAACCCCGGTGTGGATATGAACATGACCACCGAGGCCGTATTCAATCCAAAATCGCAGCCCTCGTTAAAAGACGTTGTAATCAACATCTTCCCCACCAACCCGATTCAAGCGATGGCCGAAGGCAATATGCTGCAAATCATCGTCTTCTCAATATTAATGGGAGTGGCGGTTTCACGCTGCGGCGAAGCAGGCAAAAAGGTCTCGCAGATTTTTAACAGCTTTAATGAAGTGATCATGAAAATGGTGGTCATCTTGATGCATTTGGCGCCCTACGGCGTATTTTGCATGCTCACCAAACTGTTTGCCTCACTGGGCTTCTCCGCCATCGCCGACCTAGCCTGGTATTTCTTCACCGTGGTACTGGTGCTTCTTTTACACGGCCTTGGCGTCTACTCGTTATTATTGGCGTTGCTGACACGCTTGAGTCCGCTGGCTTTTTTCAGCAACATTCGCCCCGCCATGTTGTTTGCCTTCAGCACCTCCTCTAGCAACGCCACGCTGCCGGTGACACTTAACGTGGCAGAAAAACGTCTCGGCGTAGATAATTCAGTTGCCTCCTTCACCCTGCCACTGGGCGCCACCATTAATATGGATGGCACCGCTATTATGCAGGGCGTGGCTACGGTCTTTATCGCCCAGGCTTTCAATGTCGACATTGGTTTGATCGGTTATCTGACAGTAATTCTCACCGCCACTCTGGCGTCAGTCGGCACCGCCGGAGTACCTGGCGTTGGATTGATTACATTGGCAATGGTCTTACAACAGGTGGGACTACCCGTTGAGGGCATCGCGCTAATCCTTGGTGTTGACCGCTTACTGGATATGATGCGCACCGCCGTCAACGTCGCTGGCGACTCGATGGTGAGTACCGTTATTGCCAACTATGAAAAGCTGCTGGATCGCGATTTATTCCAGGATTTGTCAGACCGTGATGAGTATCAACCTGACAGCAACCCAGCCCAATCTAGAGATGCATCATGACCACTCTTTGCCATATTGATGATATTGCCGAAGGAAAAACACGTGGCTTTGAGGTGGGTAACTTAAAAATTATCGCCCTGAAGAAGAATGCAACGGTTCACCTTTATATAAACCGTTGTCCGCACCTTGGTTTGAACCTGGAGTTCCAGCCCGATGATTTCCTCAATTACGACGAAACCTTTATTCAGTGCTCAACTCACGGAGCAATGTTCACGCTCGATACAGGTGAGTGCGTATTAGGGCCTTGCAAGGGCGCCTCATTGCAAGAAATTGGTTTCACTCTGGACGGCAAAAAAATTATTTTAAATGAACCGTTACCCGTCGTGACAGAGGGTTAATCTAACCGATAAAAGACAGGTTTTCCTTAAGCCTTATTCCCTGCGCTGAAATCGAAGTGTTGTAGACCAACACTTCCACACCCACTGCCATCACTTCCTGCAGTGTCTTTGCGTATTTCGCATCAATTTCAGCTGCCACCCCAACGTGATTTATGGCGGTATTCTGCACACAAAATAGCAGCACTGCTCGATGGCCTTGCTGCTTCATAGCCGCTAGTTCACGAAGATGCTTGGTACCGCGCGCACTCACCGCATCCGGGAACAAACCTAAACCGCCGCCCATATGAAGTGTCACGCATTTAACTTCCACATAACACTGCTCATCAGGTCGACTTAACAACAGATCAATACGACTTTTTTCTTCGCCATAACGCACTTCAGTTTGCAGCTGCTCATAACCCTGCAACTCTGGAATTCTGCCCTCTTCCAAGCCTTCTTTCACCACATCGTTCGCCAGTGCCGAATGAATACAGGCCAGTTCTCCCGGATCAGTTTCTACCAGCTGCCAACTGTAGGCATATTTACGTTTTGGGTCGTCTGAATGAGACAACCAGATTCGGCTATCCGGCTCAGCGCAATTAAGCATACTACCGGTATTGGGACAATAAACCGTCAACTCGCGACCATCGTCAAAAACGACATCGGCAAGAAAACGTTTATAACGTTTGATAAGTCTGGCGGGGTTTAAAAACTGTGGGAAATTCACGATTTAGTGCTAATTGGACCAATAAAATGAGGCCTGACAGCATATCAGTCCTGCGTTACAATGCCAGCCCGAAAAAGAGACATTATACAATGTCCAGGCGACCGGCCCGGCAGCAAACGAGAACGTTGATAACCACTGTATTAACAGGCGAGAATCATGGATTTAACAATATACCAATTACCGATCATAGCTGAAGCGCACAACATAAAGCCTTATCTTGGTCACGAAAAAATCCTCATTGTGGATCTCAGCAGCGAAGAGAACTATCTAAAAGCCCACGTTCCGGGCGCTGTCCACGTGTCACCAGAAACCATTTGTGCAGGCGAAGCGCCCGTTACGGGCCTGCTACCGGACGAATCGGCACTTAAAACGTTGTTCGACTCTCTGAATCTTCAAGAAAAAACGCAAGTTGTTGTCTATGACGATCAGAATGGCTGCTGGGCAGGCCGTTTTATCTGGGTCTTGGAAATGATTGGCCACTTCCGCTATTCCTACGTGCACGGTTATTCCTTTATCAATGGAGGACTTGCTGCCTGGCAGGACGCAGGCTACGAAGTTGAAACTCAAGTGAATACGGCCGAAGCAGGCGATGCGCTGATAAACATGCAAACTTCACACGCCATCGACCTTGATCATATTGTTACGCATCTTGATGCTCACGGCACCATCGTGTGGGACGCCCGCTCACCTGCTGAATTCAGTGGCGAAGATAAACGCGCAGAAAAAGGCGGCCATATTCCCGGCGCCTTCAACTACGAATGGAAGCGCTGCCTCGATGACAACGGCAAGATTCGTGACCTTGATGATATTCGTGAAGAGCTCTACGAGACTCACATCCACGGCAACAAGGAAATCATTACCCATTGCCAAACTCACCGTCGCTCAGGCTTGACCTATCTGGTGGGCAAAGCGCTGGAGTTCCCGCATGTCCGTGCCTACCCGGGCTCGTGGGCGGAATGGGGCAATCACCCTGACACCCCCGTAGAAAACTAAGAAAATGCACTGTTTCCGCGATGGCGGTGTCTGCTGATCCCCTGGGAACACAGAACAGCCACGCAAATATCACGTTTTTATCAGCTTCGTAATAGTAATAAAGCAAGAACAGGAGACCAGTCAGTGCAAGTAATCAAAGACCTGCTATTCATGGTGGCGCAATACATTCTGCCCCATCACCTGCTCTCCCGCTTTGCTGGGTGCATTGCCGAATGCCGCTGGCCCTGGTTTAAGAACCCACTGATCACATGGTTCGTAAATTCCTATCAGGTCAATATGAGCGAAGCTGAAATCAGCGACCCCACCGCCTTCGCGCATTTTAATGACTTCTTTACCCGTGTCCTTAAAGCTGACGCCCGCACCTTTGTTGATGATCAAGGCAGTGTTGCCTGCCCCGTTGACGGTGCCATCAGCCAGATTGGCGACATCGAAGCCGGACGCATTTTTCAGGCCAAGGGCCACGAATTCTCAACCTATGATTTATTAGGCGGCTCGCTGGCATTGGAAAAAGAGTTCGATGGTGGCAAGTTCACCACCATTTATCTGTCACCCAAGGATTATCACCGTATCCACATGCCCGTCAGCGGCACACTGCGCGAAATGATTTACGTACCGGGTCGATTGTTTTCCGTTAGTCCGTTAACCGCCAGCCAGGTACCAGGCCTTTTTTCTCGTAACGAGCGAGTAGTCGCTATTTTTGATACCGAATTTGGCCCCATGGCCATGGTATTAGTTGGCGCAATGATTGTGGCCAGTATCGAAACGGTCTGGGCAGGTCTGGTTACACCGCCGAAACGCCAGCTACAAAAATTCAGCTACGGTGAATCTATCCACCTTGAAAAAGGTGAAGAAATGGGCCGCTTTAAACTCGGTTCTACGGTAGTCATGTTATTTGGCAAAGATGCCATGAGCTGGGAACAGGCCTTATCGGCTGACCAGGGTGTACGTATGGGACAGCTAATGGGCAATCAAGTCAGCCCAAGCTAATAAGAAAGTTAAAGGTTACGCGCGGTCAACCGGGAAAGCGATAACATCCCGGATAGAATCGCTTCCCGCCATCAACATCAGCAATCGATCTAAACCCATTGCCACACCGGCGCAATCAGGCATACCGCTTTGCAGCGCTGCCACCAGTTTTTGATCAGCGGGCACATCCGGCATACCTCGATGTTTTCGTTCAGCAAGGTCAACATCAAAACGTCGCTGCTGCTCCACGGCATCGGTGAGTTCATGATAACCATTAGCTAATTCGATGCCGTCGACATACAGCTCAAAACGTTTCGCCACCGCCGTGCCCTGCGCATCGGTTTTCACCTTGGCCAGCGCGCACTGACTGGCCGGGTAATCGTAGATAAAGGTTAACTCATCACGCCCCAGTGTCGGTTCGACCACCTGCGACATCAATAAATCCAACAGGGTATCGCGATCATCGTCGTCGGCTTGATAACCAGTGTATTGATGCGCCAAAGCCGCCAATTGCGAAGTATCGGCACAATGCGGATCAATACCCAACACCTGCGCAAAAGCTGAACGATAACGCACCTGCCGAACAGGTCGCTCACCTAATAAAGAAAAGAGTAATTCAGCAACTTCAGCCATCAATTGAAAATGATCAAAGCCGGGACGATACCATTCCAGCATGGTGAATTCAGGGTTATGGCGTTTGCCACTTTCACCCTGGCGAAAAGATTTGCAGATTTGATAGATCGCTCCACTGCCAGCAGCCAGCAGACGCTTCATGGCAAACTCAGGGGACGTTTGTAAATACTTATTCTCAGCTTCGACGGATAGACTGGCCAGATGCACATCGGTGCTGGCGGCTTGGCCTAACAGCGGTGTTTCCACTTCCAACACATTACGCCGTTGAAAGAAATCACGTAACTGCTGATAAAGCCGGGCACGCAGACGCAACGCATCAAGAGAAGCTGAGGGCTGCCAATCGGAGGAGGTCAAAAGATAAAGGTCAGGAGTATGTGACCCCTGGACGAGGTCACGTTAATCAAAGGCAGCTTACTTGCCAGCGCGACCTTGGTATTCGCCAGTACGCGTATCAATACGCAGTACATCGCCAACATTTACAAACAGAGGCACACGTACCGTTGCACCTGTCGCCAAGGTAGCAGGCTTGGTTGCGCCCTGAGCCGTATCACCTTTCAATCCTGGATCCGTATCAGCCACTACCAGCTCAACAAAGTTAGCTGCCGCTACCGCCAGCACCGCACCATTAAAAAGAGTCACCGTGTAAACATCTTGTTCTTTGAGCCAGTCAGTTACATCGGCAACAGATTTCGCATCCGCCGGATGCTGCTCAAAGGAGCCATCTGTCATCATGAAATGCCAGAATTCACCGTCGGTATAGAGATACTCCATATCCAGATCGATAACATCGGCGCCTTCCAGTGACTCACCGGATTTGAACGTACGTTCCCAAACACGGCCAGTTTTCAAGTTACGCATTTTGACACGGTTAAAGGCTTGCCCCTTACCCGGCTTTACGAATTCATTCTCAAGGATGCTACAAGGATCGCCATCGAGCAGAACCTTAAGACCTGAACGGAATTCATTGGTAGAATAGTTTGCCATCAGTATTGTCGCCTTATACAGAAGTGCGGAAATCACTTAACCGCATGATATTTAAAGAAATTATGCTTTATAGCCAGTATCAACCTAGTACCAAACGAGTATCAACCCAGTATTAAAGCAACCACAAAAGGCTCACTCTAAGCTCACTCTCTCTACAAAAGTGCTAGCATAGACAGCAGCTCAATTTAAAAAACCGAATTATACAGGATAATCATGCCGAAAATCACTGAAGGAGCATTGAGAAATTGGCTCAATGAAGAGCGAAAAAAACACGACGAACTGAAATGCAGTGAGCTGAAAGGATTTCATGTCAGGATCAACCAGCACTCTCCGAAAGATGAAACAGCCAACGCCTCTTATCGCATTCGCTATAAAGTAGCCGATAAGCAAAGCACTCCATCTATTGGCAAATATGGAGAAATGACACTCCCCAGCGCGAGAAGCATCGCCCGAGACCGTAAAGACAATGCTCGGATGGGCAAAGATTTTATCAAGGAAAAACGAGAAGCTATAAAGCAAACCAAGGCCGAACGCTTAGCAATAGCCAACCGGCTACCAACTCTACAAGAGTGGTACGACGACATACATAAAGACTATTTAATAGAAACCGGCAGCACTGGTAAGCAGCGCACCCAATACCTTAAAAGAAATTGGCTGCCAAAACTTGGGCATTTAACAGGAGAGCAACTTGATATCGATGTTGTTGCAGGGATTCTTCCGAGCTTCAAGTCGACACTCAAGGAGTCTACCTTGAAGAAGTATGTCGACTACCTCAAGGAGGCTGCTTCGGCATACTCGCAAGAGTATCGGTCTACAAATCCTCTTGCCGGAACCCGGTGGGACCGCTACGTCAAACTAGCCAAACTTAACTGGGAATATGAAGAAGATGAAGGTTCGCCTCGAACAGCCTTTGCCCCTAAAGACTTCCAGCGGATTATTAATTGTATTGAACTGCTCATAGCTGAATCACCCAACCCTCTCTACGCACTAGCAATGCTTTTTATGGCCTATAGTGGCATGCGTCCCGGCGATATCGCCACACTAAAATGGACACACCTAATCCTTAGCGACTGCAGCTTCCCGCACGTTAAAAAGGTACTAACTAAAACAAGGAAAAAGCGTAAAACCGCCACAAAGATACCACTCACTCAAAAAGCCATCGATACGCTTCTGCGCGCAAAACCTTCGAGCGGAGGCGAGTATATATTCAGCGAAAACAACAAAGCCAAAACGCCGAAATCACTTGGTGATTGTTGGCGAAATAAGGTACAAAAAAGTACCGGCATCAAAGCACCACTTTATCAATTACGTCACAATATGGCTCACAAAATACTCAGAGAAGGAGGTTCAATTGCTGATGTGGCTGCCATTCTAGGGAATACTGTAGAAGTTTGTATTCGTAACTATCTAAACAATGATCCGGAGCATGCAGCTACGGTGTTACAGAAGATTAAGTTTTAGCATTTTTATTCCGTAATACCTGAACACTATCGCAGGTTAAAAATATTACAAATAGGCTTAATGATCGTTTAGAAACAACTATGGGGAATATAAAAGGTGTGAATATGCCTAGAAAATGTAGGCTTTTGACATCTGATTCAGCAAGCATCACGCCCACCAAAATCAAAGATAAAGCTTTACGCTTTTATGGAGCCATTAGATTTATGATCAGAGCTGGCCGGATAAGATTCCAAGCCAGCCAACCACTTATCCGCTTCTGATTTATGGTAATAGGGCTTTTGGCAAACATAAACGAATGATGGTGCAATATGATCCCCCAGCATTCCTGATGTCCGCGACGCACTCAGAGTGCTATTAGCAATATCCAGACGCAAATATATAATCAATTCTTCCGGACTTAGTAACAGATCCTCCCGCTTTAACAACATATTCAAAAACATATTTAACAACAGGCTTAACAACAAATTTCACAACCTCTTTATCATAATGAATCGCCGCTAGCTGTATGCAGCAGCGAATTGGAGAGCCCATTTTTATAGCTGGCGTATTTGTGGGGAAGCTTTTTTTAAACTTTTTAAAAAAATAATTAGCTCAAAATACAGACTACTTCCACCCCCGTAAATACTACTTCTTACAATAGAGCTAACAGCAAAACATCAGCGCTGATTGGGACGATAACTATCTAAAGCTCTAGCCGCCCAACATTCACCTTCAACCACTCCTTACACTCAGCATAACCCGGTATCACCCGCTCTACCTCCTTCCAGAACTTCGGCGAGTGATCATGCTGTTTTAAATGGCAAAGCTCATGCACCACCACATAATCAACGATGCAATTGGGTGCCATATGCGGCTGCTCACCGCATGAGCAGGGTAGCATTCAGCCGCCCCTGCATGAGCTTTACGGGCTACAACTACAGATACCGCTCCACCCTATTCTTTGATACTGGCAAACTTGATACGTACGATCTCGGAGATAAAGCACAGCCTTGAATACACTCTTGTTGTATACAACTAACAGCTATGCATTTTAATGCGGCCGACTATGGCTGTTTTGTGTCAATAACACCCTGCTAACAGGCGGACGTAGCGTTACTGTGGCGCGTCCTAGCAGGCTGTGGATTTTCTCCCACGAAAAACCCAAGCCTATATAATCCTCACATCCATAACTTCAAAAGAGTTGCCCAGTGCGCGGTGAAGACATTTTTCAGGAATCCCTGTTTACGACGATTAAGCTGGAAGCATTTGTGCTAGCTGACCATCCATTGCGTTCGATAAGAACGTTGCTGAATGAGGCTATGAAGCGCCTGAACTGGCTCTTTGATAGTATTTACGCCGAGGGCGGCAGAGAGTCTATTCCGCCTGAGCGACTGATCCGCGCCCAGTTGCTTCAGGTACTCTACAGCATTCGCAGCGAGCGTCAGTTAGTTGAGCAGGTTAACTACAACCTGCTTTATCGTTGGTTTGTGGGGTTAACTATTGATGATCAAGTCTGGGATCATTCAACGTTCACAGCCAACCGAGACCGATTGCTGGCGCATGACGTCATTACAGAACTGTTTGAAGAGGTCGTTAATCTGGCGAGGAAGAAACACCTGTTGTCTGACGATCACTTTAGTGTCGATGGCACGTTGATCCAGGCATGGGCCTCTCACAAGAGTTTCCGCCCAAAGGACGATAATGATGATCGCCCTTCAGGTGGTTGTCGCAATGCCGAGGTTAATTTTCACCGGGAAAAACGCAGTAATGAGACCCATGAATCAAAAACAGACAGCGATGCCCGGTTAGCCAAAAAGGGGCCGGGCAAGGAAGCGAAGCTTGCGTACATGGGGCACACGGTCATGGAAAATCGTCATGGTTTGATTGTTAAAGCCGCTGCCAGCCAAGCCACCGGCAGAGCCGAACGGGAGGTGGCGATAGATTTGCTGACACAGCTGCCGGGCAGAGGAAAGAAAACAGTGGGTGCCGACAAGAATTACGATACCGCACAGTTTGTTGCCGACTGTCGGGCAATGAAGATCACACCTCATGTCGCGCGTAACGATAACCGTCCGGGTGGCTCGGCCATTGATGGTCGCACCAGTCGTCATTGCGGTTACAAGATCAGCCAAAGAACCCGTAAACGAGTTGAAGAACCCTTTGGCTGGGGTAAGACGGTTGGCATGATTCGGCAGATAAAAGTTCGCGGCTTAGCCAGAGTGAACAGTGTGTTTATGCTAACGATGATCGGCTGGAATTTGACGAGAATGAGGCGTTTGCAGGGGTAATCCGTCTGAAGAGTGGGGATTCCCCATATAACGACCAAATTCAGTCAAATATTGAAAGAAAACTGATTTTTTAGCCCGAAAAAGCAGTTTCTAATTGAAGGTGGTTATGAAAAGAGGTGATTTTCAACAGCCTGCTAGTGCGCGAAGCGAACGGGTTTAGCAGATTGTTAGCTCCCGACCATCATCACTGAACATGAATCAGCTCTTCCAATAATTTTTTATATGAAATTAACACGCTATTTACGTGCATCATATCTTGCGATAGCGCAGCATGTTCAGGGTACATTTTTTGAATATGCTGCGGCGTTTTCTCCTTTGAATCAGGGCTTTTGAGTTCGTTCTCATACCATTTACGGTATTTTGCCTGCCATGTAGTGAGATGAGGACGCAATGATTCATTGAGAATTTTGAAAGAAAGTTCGATTAACTCCTTAGTGCTCTGATTTGCACGGACCTTTTTGACAGGGATGGACTTGATAAGCTCTCTTGCTATCTTAAAAAAGTCATACCATGAATTATAGAGTTCCACGATAACGTCGTTTTCTTCATCAATCTCAATACCAATTTTTCTTGTGCTTAGTTCAACCCATATCTGATAAGCAATTTGGAGATCTTCGTCATGTGGTTTAATTTTAACCTTGTGATTTCCTATCCCAATTTCTGCTTCATCAATTTCAAACTCCGAGTATCTTGATTTATGGTATTTAAGCTTAAAAATACCCCATAAAACAAAAACAGCTAGTGAGATAACTATTATTACCCTGCTAACAGTTACCTCAAAATTGCCGTCCGATGTTAAAGAAATAGCAAAAAGGTCCATTAGCTGCAAAGATCGTCAGTGTACTGCTTTCTAGAATTATCAATTTTGTCTGATTTACTTACTCGATTGTCGAAAGCAGTTTGAATAACTGGTTTGATCACGCCTTCCGAGCTACATGCATCGTCCCACGTATAGATTTCCGAATAACCGGTTCTAACATTGTCAGCTAGCCTAGGTGGAAGGTCAGAATAAGAATATCTATTTTCGGTGGATAAGGGGAACTCCGGTAGAAGAATTCCTACCAATCCAGAATAACCCCCTACTTTCTTATTCAAGCCCGCAGATATCTCCCAATCTACGTGTTTTCTACAGTACGTCTTAGGACCCACCAATACCAGTACCACTGAAGAATCCGTTAGGTAGCCTTCTTGAATCAGTCGCTTTATGTACTCGTCGCTTAAGTCGGAATCTATATCGCCTGATTCTACGGACTTGTTAATGAACAGGTGCCCGAATTTACGTTCAAATTCATCCCTGTAGTACTGGTCATCCTTGTGATAATAGCTGATGAATACCTTATGTTTATTACTCTCAGAATTTGCGTACCAGTTATAGGACATCTTCCATTACTCCCATTTCGTATAATGCCGAGCTAAGCGGCGCGCGTTAGCGCGTTCTTGCTTGAGCGCCTTGTTATGATGCTATTCATTATTAATCTTTGGAACCAGCCCCATAAAGCCAACATTTTGGGGTGGCTCTTTTTCGTTAGCGTTATACCAACGAGAATCAGGAACCCAACTCCGAGACTCTCTTCTCTCTTTTTCTACCCACTCGGGACGGTAAAACAAACGAAGTACAATGCAGACTATCGCATTAACCAGTCTAAATCTTGGCGTATCAACTGGATAATCAGAATTTTCTGGCAATGGAGATTGGAGACTCGCACATAGACCCATAATCTTCTTGTTTTCGAATGATAATCCATGACGAGCATGGGCAAACTCATTACGAATTTTCCTAATTAATCCAATTTCTTGATATTCGAAATTATCAATTAGACCCATTGAATAGCATGCTTCAACTCTTGAGGAAAAGGTACCTAAAGGTGCATAGGGATCAGTCAATAATTTCCTCGCGGACTTCCCCTCAATAAAAAAGGATTCCAATGTATTGCGGAGCTTTTCATCAATTAGTGCTGCACCGACAAGAGGTAAACCTCTATCAGTTTCTGTCTGAAGCTCCTTTACAAAGCTAGCTAAATCTTCTGCATGTTCTAACAGCATCGATTTTCCTTTGTGCCATAACGCCTCAAGCAGAAGCGCCAGCTTTGCTGGCGTCCTGCTGGCTTAACTTGTTTCGTGTTTGCCCGCTCGGGAATAGTTGATTGATAAAATCCGCACAGGATGAAATATGATGCAGGCAGTCTCCTACTAACATTGTGGAGCCATGTGCTTTAGAGTTTCTCAAACTGGGAATAACTTTGATCATAGATTTACACCATTCATTTTTAGCACTTGGGTTATCTATGTGTCGAAACCCTGCGTCAGTAATCCATTGTTCTTTGATGGCTAATTCAATAAGCGCTTTCAGCATAAGCCTCTTCTTTGAATTGACCTTAAGCCTTAACGCATGTTCGATTACTGTATATGTCTTTAGGTGGACCTCTGGAGCTAATGCATAGTGAAAATATGAGTAAAGAGCCATATTCTTTGCCACATTGAACTGCCCCTTTATTTCATCTGGGACTTCTTCATTAAGTGTTTCATCAGACAGATATTTGTGCATACCGTCAAGGCTAGGAACAGAGCCACAGATAACTCCCATAAGCCTATGCTTTTCATCCATCTTAGTTAGCTCTTCTAAACTCTTAAATTCTTCCATGGTTTGCTCTGCCTTACACGTAACGTCTTTATAACCGGCTGCATTGTAGCTTTGTTATGCTAATTCACCTTGAGGCAGCTTGATTTCAAGATACTTGTTTATATCAGCCACATTGCAACGCATAGTAATATCGCTAATGTCACCAATTTCCAAAATCATTGGGGTTTTCCCTTCGGCCCCGCTATCGATAGAAAAGCGATACTCTTTCTGATGTTTGTATTCATCTCGTTTTTTAAACACGGATTCTTCTTCAGTGAAGTTACCACTAAAAGTCTCAGGGTTATAATATTCAACTAAACCTGCATTTAAGCCATAATTTTTGGCTTGTACTGCAGATTTAACTCGCTCAATGAATTGAGAGAAGTTAGTAACTAATACTGCATGCTGCCCAAGCTTTAGGCAGTCATCAGGGATCTCCAGATATTTTTTGAAATCGGTCATATTTTCTGGCGTAACGTTTACGAAGTCTCCACTGTGAGCAGCATAAATACAAAAAACATTGAGATGATCATGCCAATTCATTTGAGTTGAAACAGGTCCTGCAAGGTCAATTAATGTCCTGCCATTTATCTCGACCTGAACTTGGTCTGGTTGATGCCAGCTAACAACTCCTTCATGCTGATCACCGCGATTAGCACCTTCAGCTTCTTCTAACTTTTTAAAATATGACAGTCTGTTTGCGAATAGCTTTCCGCTTACAAAGTCTGTAGCGTACTTTTCCTCGTTAAAAATTTTGGCTAAGAAAAATATAGTTTTGCTCACATAAACTCCTTAATGCATAACACTCTTTAAATGATTTTCTAGAATAAATTTTTTCTTAAGTAATCAACACTCTACCGTAACAGCTCTCTTGCTAATTTTTCGGATAAGTGGGAGTTCTGGTCTATTATCTATCAACTCTGTCTGTACTCTGACCAGTTACACTCTATAAGCCGCAATGTGCCGACCCCGTAGTGGGTTCAAGTTGTTGCAGGGCAAGCATTTCAGTAATCATATTTTTATCCGCATATCGATCACTTAATGACCAGCGCGTAATTAAGACCTCTCATCGGCTATACAGAGAGAGAACATTGGGTATACGGACTTATTGCCCTTGAGCCTGCTGGGTTTTATCCCTGCGGGTAATGCAGCAGGACGGACTGTCTACTCTTGGCAACTTTGATCACTGGAATTTGCCAACAGGGTTAAGAGCGGCGTTTTTCTGTGGGCAATTTTTTTTGCCCCGACCTTTCAGAAATCAAAATTTTAAGGCGCAGTGCAGCCGCGCACCATGTCGATAACACATTCGACTCCTACATAGGGGGCGCATATCAGCGCCCCTTTATAACAACTAGGCTGGCAACGTTTTACTCAGCATAGGCGATAACGCCTTTGCCGCAAGCTCAAGCTGTTTGCTGTCGATACGGCTATAACCAGATTCCGCCCCGCACCAAGCGTCTGAATCAATCATGCTCATCTTCCTTGAACAAATAGAATTATTGGGGCATCGACACCCTATACATTGTTAGACGGTTTGATTTATTGGAGTAATTTTCCAGAGGGAGAGAAGTTACAAACCAATCGAAATGCCGGGCTAAATTGATAGCCTGAAATTTCACCGAAGTAGTTCTCTCTTGCCGAACGTAAGCCGTCACTATAAAAGCGCTTCCGATGGCCTGTAATCAACGTTTCAACCCCTTTCAATAGATCACACCAAGGGCTCGCCGAAAGGCTGTCAGGCAGCTCTACATAGCTCATCTTGCCAATAAACATTGCAGGTACATTAAGCTCTCTTTGCGCTGGCGGCACCAAATTGAATGAGGCCTTTAACCAAGGTTTAAAGTAAATCTCAGACTCTTGTTTCTTTTGAATTTCAGTTGTCGATATGGCGCTTGAAATTCGACCAGCAGAAACGCCAGCCTCCAGAAGGGCACGGATCACAGCCTGATCGACCTCTCCCGAATCAATGATTCGAGCTAGACGGTTAAGTGCCGAATTAGTACGGGTGTAACCAGTTATTTTAAGGTAGCGTTTACGGGCGGGTTTATCTTGATAGAAAGCTTGTCGAATTAAAGTCGAAATGGCGTACATGCGGAACCTCCTGTTTAGCATTATTTGTATAAGCGCCATGCAAGTTGGTTAATAAATCGGCGCAATTAAAAATATACTAGCCAGAGTCATTCAAGCCGTCAATGAAGCGATTAACTCCGGTTACTTCATATTGAGCAAAACTGGCTATGTAGTTTATTAATAAAATCCAGACTAAATATTCTTGCTTACATAAGACACCATATCCACCTGCTGGCCGCCTCTCTCAAAGTACGCTTGGGCTGTGTAAGCCATTTTCTCTAGCGGTGCTTTGTCATACCCAACGGTTAATATCTCGCTCAGATAGCGCTCTATGAAGCTCTCAGCGCCTAACTGCTTCCACTGGACACAATGGGTCAACTCATGGAAATGCAGGCTTGTATCGACCTCTCGTTCCCGCCGTATGAAATAGGTATTTTTGTAAGTAATTCCGTCCGCATTTCTAAATAGAGAAATATCTAAATCAGGCAGAGTTATTGGAGGTACGGGGATATCATCGACAAGCACATAGGCACATTCAGCCAGAAACTCTGACGGGTAAAAGCCTTTCAACTTATCGCCCAAGCAAGTGCACGAAATTCGCTGAGCTGCCTGCTTATCAAGCAACTCATCTATCCAGTGGTTAATCTCTTTAATATTCATACTGGATCATACGCATGGCCAAGCACTCAAATCCACCACTAAGTCCTATCAATCCATCTACATGTAGCCAGCTATCAGCTACGATAATTTGCCTCGTGGAGAAAAACTGAGAGTTGGCCTTGCCGTCTCTCTGGCATTCAAAGACTTTCTTGGCTCATCTGGTATCGGCTGTAATTTGATTAGCATCGATGAACTATTGGATTCCGGTGGTGAGACTCAATTCATGTTGAAAGTCTTCGGTATTATTAAGTATATGCCGGAATCATTATTCTTGATTTCTCATAGAGAAGAACTTGTCACTGAAGTTGATCGTCATTAAGCAAAATGGTTTTACAACCCTCGAAGCTGAGACAGACTAGAACTACACCTCCGTTGCAAAGCAACAACGTTTGGAGTCAGCTTGCTGGCTCCAATGTCTAATCAAATTACAATTTCTGAATTGTTTAAGACCGTAGAAATACTATCTACATTCCTACCCCATACTAGAAATATTCTTTCAATAAACCGTAGAAAAAGAGCGAAAGCGACACGTTACGATCCAGCTTGCTGGGGAGTATCTGTGCAAATCGCCACAGGCGATTTGTGCTTACCAGCGCAGCTGGCTCGCATGTTTTTGTTTCTTTGTTTAAAGATATTTTAAAAACTTTCGACTTACACAAAAAAGACTACTGAATTTCACTGAATTTCTTAATTAAATCATGGGATTAGGCTTCTACAAGATTCTTCCGAATACTCTCTTAAGGCATACGCACAGCGCATGTTTGCTTACTTTTTGCACAGCAATTTAGAGATGATTTTGAGGCCTTTTACAGGAAGCAAAGAACTCTATTCTTAATTACATTGCAGGCTATTAAATCCAAACTAGCTCTCATCTAAAAAGGCATCAGTGCCCTTATTGCAAGCTCTCGCTGAAAACGGTCAAGGATACAGCCAGCCCGAAGACCATCGCTATTAACCGCACTCTCATCAGCCCCAAGAGAGATCAAACACATACATAGCTCACGATTGCCATTCATCGCTGCATAATGAAGAGCCGTATTTCCGCCCTCATCACGAGCATCGATATCCACACCAAGTTCTGCAGCAATCGTATAAAACGCCTTCCGTTCATCAATTGCCCAAACACTTTCAAAGAAAGCACATTCATGAAACTTGAGGAATAGTAAATCGTGATCATCGGGATTAACCCTACGCAATAAGAACTCCATGCTTGCTCCTTGCTTGAGCAAAAACCTGCAATTTTCTAACTTTCCACTGGTCATGGCTTTATAGAAATAGCACGAATATGTAAGGTCAACCGGAAGGTCTAAAAAGCTCTTCAGCTGGCTGGGCGACGCGACGCAAACAGCCACACTCACCATCTCCTCGACATCAATATAGCGGTTATAAGTCTTTATAAGACCCTTGATATCCTTCATTGGATCAACCGCTTGGATCTCGATTTTTAGCTGCACTGCGATTAATTCTTCAAGATAAGACTTCTGATCCTCCCAGCAATAGGATTCAAAAGGCCATAGTCCTGCATCAAACTCTTGCTGGATAAGCTGCTCTACAACCTTAGGAATAGTTTCTTGGTCGGAAATCGAATACTCATCCTCAATGTGAACGCTATCCGTTTTAATGCGCCAACCGACCCAGTTAATTATCGAGCCATCAGAATCCTCATCTTGAACAGTCGCATACTCAACTCCCGAACAACCATCCCAACCGTATATGGCTTTAACCGCCGCAACATTATTTTCGGAATACACAGAGCTTTTCGGTTTGTATTGCCGACCAGATGGAGTCTCGACATCACAATCTAAGGGGATAACCATCCGATACTCAGGATGCCTTTGCAAAAAGTCATGCTCTTCCATAGCTGAAGTAAACTCTCGATATACTGCCTTTTTCACCACCCATTCCCGCCTTAATTATATTTAGTCTAAAAGAGCTGAAACCTTACCACCAATAAAAGCAGAATGCAAAAAAAGCAATATAAATCAATGAGTTACATGCGCTTAGCGCATGTCGGATTTGAAAACAATAGATAACTTGCAACGCTTAATATGTCTTTCAGAGTTCTTAAACTAGTGTCATCAATCGTTCGTTTAGCGATACCACCAAAACTCTCAAGCAATTAGTATCAACAAAGCACCCCTTGCGCATTCATGACACTCTTCGCATTGTTGACACCAACAAAAGGGAAATACCATGTCACGGACTTTTGCTTATAGCCGTTGCTCTACCAACGAACAGAACACAGATAATCAGTTTTCAGTGATTCAAGGCAAAGGTTACGATATTCCTGAATACAGACAGATAGCTGAAATCGTATCTGGCGGAGTGCCAGCCAAACAACGTCCAAAATTCTCAAAATTACTTGAGAAACTAGAGCCCAGAAAACGAATGGGTGCGCCCATATCACCCCTCTATTTGTAGTAATTCAAATCTAATCTGACACGTTTGAAAACAAGTTTCGATAAAGTCTGACAGTCCGCAATGTGCCAGAAGCAGTCGTTCAGCAACCTTTAACTCTTTGCCACTTAAGCGCACAATATTTAAAAGCATTTGATCCTTTATTACACAGGGCGAATAGATATGAAATTTCCCGTTTCAGTTTCGCTTTTATCTTTATGCTTGCTCCTGATGTTTGGCATCGGAGGTTGTGCCGAGTTACTTCTAGGGAAGTCATATCATGGTTTTCACGAGGAACGTCAAGGAAAGATAATCACAGATATAACATCGAAGCTTGAAAGGAATCCATACGATGCCGAGTTATACGTTGTTCGTGGAAAGGCTTATTCTTGCATACGCCAATATGAAAAAGCGCTTTCGGACTTCAATCGGGCGATTGAGATAGATCCCGAGAACGCAGCAGCCTATAGAGGCCGCGGACCAGCTGCGCAGAAAGTCGATTACAAAAAAATTGGGAACGACAACTCACCTGAAAATAATCTCAAGAGAACTCGTGTTTTTAAAAAACGTGAGGCTGACATTAATAAATCCAATATATTGAATCCCGGGAAGCTTGATGAGGAAATCAATCAGGGATTTGGATATATCTCAAAGACTACTAATGAGCTCATTTATCCGGTGGCTGGAGACTGTGTTGCAGAAAACGATTTAATTCTTGGCTCTACAACAAAAACTCAGGTGGCAGAAATGATTCCACCCCAGTGGAATACAGTCGGTACAAATATATATCCTGTCTATAAACCTACTAAGCCTCGTATGGGCAAGGTCGGAGAAGTTGTCGAAAATGCGAGATACTGGTTTAAGCCAGTAGAACCATGGCGCATGAGACTGGTTTTTGACAAAAATGACAAGCTGGTTGTCATACAGTACGTTGATACAATGAGCTTTTACGAAAGCTTCCCCGAACGGTCAAAGAAGATAAGCCGCATGAGGCTAGAGAAGTACCGGGATTTAATACGCCAACATCAGTTCACCGAAGTATACAGAGATGCGGAACACGCAGTTTACGGATATGAATATAGAGATAAAACGATGCGGGGAGAGATAACGCCTTGCGTAACCGTTGATATTACGGTTCCAATTGAGCCTAGGTCCACTTCTGTTACGTACGTCATTGAATATATTTATACTTGCCCTACAAAATGAGAGTACCCTCTGGAGCAAATCAAAAAGATAAATCAGTGACTAGTGAATGAGGGCTACCGCTGGACTGACCTGCTTCAGCGCAATATTAATTGCATCAAACATGCCTGCTATGGGGCGAAAGCTGTGGTAGCTGCGCTGCCGTATTGAATAGACTGGGGTGACGTTGACAGTCCACTCTGTGCCAGAAGTGGACTAACGCAAATCTTTAACTCTTTGCCGCTTTAGCTCTCCATATTTCATGGATGCTCCCCCTTCACTTGAGAGCGCATGGAACTGGAGTCTACCTGACAACTCAAAATGTTCGAGGGCGTCGCAGATGCCAGATAGTGAATATCTTGCCGGGGAAAGCGGGCTACTTGTAAGCAGCCCCGCTGCTACTTCATTCCTCAATGCTCAGGGTGAATAACTATGAAATTCTCCATAGCAGCTCTTCGTCTGTTTTTATGCTTGCTCGTGATGTTTGGCATCGGAGGATGCGCAGAACTACTATTGGGGCGGTCATATCAGGATTTTCATAATGAACGTCACGAGAGAACCATAGCAAGCACAACTACAAAGCTTGAAAAGAATACATACGATGCCGGGTTATACGTTACTCGTGGGTGGGCTTATTATTGCGTAAGCCAATATGAAAACGCACTTTCGGATTTCAATCGAGCCATTGAGATAGATTCCGAAAACGCAGCAGCCTATAGAGGCCGCGGAATCACTAGCAAGGTAGTCGACTTTCAAGCACTTGCGATCCCAACCATGCCTTATACTCACAAAGGATATATTGAAGACACAAAAAAAGCTGATAGATTAAAGCCAGAAAAACTTGATGAGGAAATCAATCAAGGATTTAGATATATCTCAAACGTTAGCAATGAATTTATTTATCCAGTGGCTGGAGACTGTGTTGCAGAAAGCAATTTGATTCTTGGATCTACAACCAAAACTCAGGCAGTAGAAATGCTTCCCCCCGCCTTTTATTATCGATATGGAGCAGCGGCTGTCTACCGGCCTACTAAGCCTCTCATTGGCAAGGTCGGAAAAGTCGTCGACAATGCGAAATACAAATATGAACCAGAAATAGGAGGAACGTACTTTAAGCTATATCAGCCGAATCTACTCTTAGTTTTTGACAAAAATAACAAGCTGGTTGTCATACGTATCGGTCATCTAATGCCATTGACTGAAACTGGGGATGAACGGTCAAGGCAGATAGGCCGTAAGAGGCTTGAGAAATACCGGGATTTAATGCGCCAATATCAGTTCGCTGAAGTATACCGTGAAACTATATGGACCGATCTTAAAGTGATGCGGGCAGAAATAGCGCCTTGCGTAACCGCTGATATTTCGGTTCCAGTTGAGCCTAGGTCCACCTTTGTTACTTACGTTGTTGAATATATTTATACTTGCTCGACAAAATGAGAGAACAATCTGCCAGTCAAAAAAGGTAAACCAGTGAATAGTGAATGTCTGGTATGGGTCCAGACTGTGTGAAAAGTCATTCTGAAAACTTCTAATCGTGCGCACAGGCGTCTCGTTTATTCTTTTGCGATCACAGTTAGAAATAAGAGGTTTCTCGTTCGCGTTTTCAGAAGCATTGTAAGCAATGAATTTGGTGGTTCTTAATTTTCACACAGTCTGGGTCGAAGGCAGCCATTCAAATCCACCGCTAAACTCTATCAATTCATCCACAAGGTTAACTCAGCAGAAGCGCATGTTTTGATTGCTTTTTGTACCGCTTTTGAAAGGTAGCTAGGCCTGTCGGTGCACCTAAAAAAAGACAAGCCGAACCAATATCCCATCGGCAAGGTCTGTCGTCCGGCGAGCATCCCAACAACAGAGCGCCAAAACTAAAGAGAGGTTTCAAGCTATCCGATGAAACTCTCCTGTTGGATTTTTTCTGAGAGGATTTTTCCTCAAGGGGTTAAGTAATGAACAATTTGACTCGCAAGCCAACCCTTACACCAGTCATTTTTAACTATCGAACTCTGCAAGGCGGTGGGCATCATTAATATCAACATTCACCCGGACACCTCTAAAATTACAACCATAAAGCCTTAGAGGGGGCGATATCACGCCCATACTTGGGTCACAATACGTACCCTACAAAACAGAATAGATCGTCTGGCGCGAGACCCCATATTCTTCCGCCAAGGACGTCTTCTGCTCGCGATTAGCAGCTCTCTGACGAATTTCCGCGACCTGCTCAGGGGTTAACTTCGGCTTAGCTCCAATGCGCTTACCTGCCTTCTGAGCGGCACGTATGCCCTCTCTCTGCCTCTCCCTAATCATTGAGCGCTCAAACTCAGCAAAAGCCCCCATCATCTGTAACATCAAAGTTTGGAGAGGGTCATTAGCACCAGAGAATTGCAACCTCTCTTTATGAAAATGAACTGTGACACCTTTGCCATTCAAGACACCGACCAGATGCTGCAAATCTCCGAGATTACGAGCCAAGCGGTCGATACTATGAATATGAAGCACATCACCTTCACGAACCCACTCCAGACACTGAGTCAATGCTGGCCGCTTGATATCCTTACCGGAGCATTTGTCTTCAAACACTTTATCGACATTAACATCAGCCAACTGACGAGCCGTATTCTGATCAACACTTGAAACTCTAACGTATGCAATATCCGACAACTCAACTTCTCCTAGCTGATGTAACGTAAAATTAAGTCTAGAGATATGATTACACCATGTCAAAATGAAATAAACAGACTTATATTTACACGAGGCAATGCGGGTTACAACAAAGCATAAAAAGTGTCCAGATAAGCATACTTACTAGACACTGTATTAGCTCAGGTTTGGTCTGATACAACCGGATGTCTGAGCTAGATATAACCTGACCGATTGAACTCACAACCCTTTTCGGTCATTCAACAGGAAAGCCTACCACGTAGTTTTTTTAACAATCAATTTATTCAAATTTAAACAAACCCTAAAAATTCCGCCTCATTTTTAGTAATCCAATCTATATCGTGTAGTTTATGACTTACTCTACACCGCAATACTTATTGATTTCACTCAGCTGTTTATCAATATCATTTATGCAGCTGTTGATTACTATCCAGTCTTCGTCTTTTGCGACTACTTCCAAATAATTAAATAAGTTAGCAGCTTGTAGAGCTCCTACCGCACGAGCAGAAGATTTCAGTTTATGTGAAGCAGCTCTAATTGATTCCGATTCACCATCTTCGGCAGCCTTTTTAATTTGAGAGAGTGTATCAAAAGCTTGTAGTTGGAATTTTTTCAGGAATTGTGTGTGCAGCTGAGGGTCATCTCCAACCAGCTGGGACAGACATGAGGGATCGATCACGGCTATATATACTGCGCCTAACCATCTGTTGAGAACCTCGCCCAGTTCGCTATGGGGCACCGGCTTGTTCAAGCACTCATTCATTCCCGCGCTGATACAACGTTCTTTAACACCTGACAAGGCGTTAGCGGTGATACCAATAATCGGAGTCTGGGTTCCAAGGTCCGCCTCGGCTTGACGAATACGTTCTGTCAGCTCTATACCACCCATTTCAGGCATATGATAATCCGTCAGAATTAAATCAAACTTTTCACTCGCCCACATTGCTAGTGCTTCACAACCATTAGAGGCAATCGAGGTCTTATAACCATGTAGGTTAAGCTGCTGTAATAGCACGTCTTGGTCAACTGAATTGTCTTCAACAATTAGAATTTTGCTAATGCTCTCGCTTGGCTTAGCGGTAGAACTCTCCTGTTTTTGCTTAATTGGCAAGTTGGCGTCGTGACAAATTGATGGCTGGCTTTCGGCTGCCTGGATTATTTTATTAATTAAATCTGAAGGGATAACCGGATTAGCATCAACACGGAATGTGTTTTCCAGATTCATTCCTTGCTCAGGATAAGAGCCGTTCATTAATTGAATGAGTTTGATCTCATTATGCCGCTCGGCTTTTTTTAGTTCCTGCTGGAATGACTCTATTGTGAAAGAGCTCCACTCAGGGGTAAATACAATAACTACCCTATTATGTTTTCCAAGCATGGGCATTGAGGATAAAGCAGCTTCAGGGTCAAAAAGGTTCTTATATTCTGTATTTTCTTCGCGATCGGGCAGTATGCTTTCTAGAATATTTCGCCATTCCGCTTGTTGGTACAGCACCAGAATATTTGTTTGTGCGAGGTCTTTATTATCATCGGGATAACCACTATCAGCGGCTATCGGAAGCGTTACAGTAAAGGTGAATATAGAGCCCTCTCCCAAGCGACTATTCAGAGTTATATCGCCATCCATCAGTGTTACAAGTTCTTTACAGATGGCTAAGCCAAGCCCTGTACCAGCAAAACGCCGGGGTGATGACTCATCTGCTTGTGAAAATGGAGCAAACAGGTTTTCCTGTGCATCTCTTGAGATACCAATACCATTATCTCTGACACTTATACTAAGCTTGGCATGGTTTGTATCAGGGCTTGTAATGCATTCACATTTAAGCGCGATCTCGCTTTGTTCATCCGGTTTGTTCTCAGTGAACTTGATCGCATTACTCATAAAATTAAGCAGTATTTGACGTATTCGTGTTTTGTCACCTAAAAGCGAAGAAGGCAAATTTGAGGGTAGATCCAGCCAGAAGTGAAGTCCTTTATTATTGGTTCCATTGGACATTGAGGTAGCTATATTTTCTATTAGCTCAGTTACTGAAAATGGCTCTATCTTCAATATCATTTCATTAGCTTCGATCTTCGACAAATCGAGTATATCGTCGATAATATTGAGCAGATCTGTTGAGGACTGCCGAACTGTATTGAGCTTATGCTTCTGATCAGTATTCAGGGAAGAGTGCTGCAAGAGATCAACCATACCAACAATATCATTGATCGGCGCTCGGACTTCGTGGTTCATGGTTGAAAGGACGTCACATTTCGCCTGATTGGCGTAAACCGCATCTTTTTTAGCCTCTATCAGCGCCTGCTCTGCACGTTTCTGTTGGTTGATATCTTTGATCGATCCAGCCACGCGCAGGAGGCACCCGCTACTATCCCAAATCGCCTGAGCATTTAATTTATACCAGCGGTATTCTCCTGATTTTGTTCGTAGCTGATACTCGGCACTATAAGAGGGCATGCCTGCTATCAGGTGTTTTTCAAATAGAGACTTTGCCTGTTGACGCTCATCAGAATATAGCAGTGTAAGCCAGGTGCCTTGTTCAACTGCTAGTTCACCTGGGCTATAGCCAAGCAGTGTAAATAATCGATCAGACCAGTAAGCGCTGTTATTCGGGTATGTCCACACCCATAGTCCCGTATCTTCGCTTTTGATAACCAGCTCCAATCTCTCTTTAGTCCATTCTGTCTCGGTAATATCCTGTGCCAGTGCGACATGCCCAGCCAGCTGCTCCAGTTCATCAAATAGGGGCTTACAGGCCCATTTGCAAATGATCATACGGCCTTCTTTTGTTATATTTTGATCATTAAACTGTACTGAATTACCACGCTGACTATCACCATTCTGATCTAATACCGTTCCGGACTGAAAGATTAATTCCAAATCTGTGCCCAGCACTTCCTGCTCTTTATAACCAAATATATTTTCAGCCGCTTTATTCCATGAAGTGATTTTATTTTCTTTATCCCACTCGATAAAAGCGACTGGTGTCTCTGATATATGAAACTGGTATTTATTATTTAATTCGGCAAGCTGATGTTCCGATTTTTTTCTTGCACTGACCTCGTCTGACATCACTTTAACGCTGGGCAGCCACTTTTGTAGACCTAATGCCAGGAAGCTGAAGCCTCCCAGATAACCAATTAATTTTTCTAAAAAAGCCTGGGATGGGGTATCACCAATGATTATGTAATCATTCAAACCCTCAAAGTTATCCGTAAGATCCATTGCTGAGCCAAATAAAATCAACCAGAATCCATATTGGATGTATTTCCAGCCATTACGGCTGGTTACCTCGCGCGCCTCAGATTGACGATGGATTTCCCAGACAATCGCCAACACAAATAGCAGTCTGAGACTTTCTAAAATGATGTCTACCACTTAATTTAACCCTTGCTGGTTTGGGAGGGAGTGGAGTTTCCTTGCAATTTCGACAGGATAACCACCCTGCTGGCAGGCTTGGCGATAAAATCCTTCGCGCCATGCATGATACATTTTTGGACAACGTCGCGATTATTATGGCCGGTTAGCATGGTAATGGGGATATGCTTAAGCAAGCTGTTATTCTGTGCTTTTTTTAATACATCGAGCCCGGTCATATCGGGCAATTCATAATCCAGCAATACATGACCCGGTTGAAGTACGGCCATTCTATTGAATCCATTTTCCCCGTTATATTCGCAGGTAACATCATAACCAACGCCTTCCAGAAGGGACTTCAGGATACCGCTATAGATTTCGTCGTCTTCAATAACCAGTATTTTTTTACTTGCTGCTCCTGCATCAGAGGCAACCTCAATCCCCTCCAGGAGTTCTACGACACCAGTCACATCTGACTTTATACTTTCAGTCCATTGCTCCATTATTTGTCGCAATGAGTTTTCAGCTTGCTGAAACTCTGTGCTAATACACTGCTCAGCAAGGTCACCAAAGCGCTGCTGAAATAATTCAGGTGTCAGAATTTTAACGGCACCCTCATCCTTCCAGTTGCTCGATGCGAGTTGTGATGAAAGAGAATTAACCGCTTCAATAACAGTCACTCCCAAGTTGGCATAGACCGATTCAGCCTTTTCCAGAGCATTTCTGGAACGGTTGGTTGATTGCTGTATTGCCCGGTGCTGATTTTTCGCTTTCTGACCAAAGGCGGTTATCTGGTGACTAAGGTCTTCCCAACTTTCTTTTAAAGAGCTGGTGCTGATTGTCGATTGCAACATCAGCCGCAGACGGTAAGGGTCATACAACGGTTTAAAAATAATGTAGTCGTCAAATATTTCCTGTTCGCACAACTGATAGGCAACCTTAAGATCGCTTGCTATGCACAGCAAGATGGCCGTATGAGGGAAGTCCTGAGTTTCCCCCGCGTCATGAACCAATTTTTGATACAGCCTAAGCGATTTTTTGGCGCTGTCGAAGTTAAAGACCAGAAAGGACGGTTTATATTTCTCAAGCAGTTCTCGGGCTGTTTTTTCGTCAGTACTGGAATAAATTGTGCCAAAATTCTCACCAATTAGTGACGATGGTTCATCGATATCTATTTGATTTTCTGCAAGGATTAAAATCGATTGATTTGTCATCTTTCTATTTCTCATATCAGCACACTGGTACGGTCATTAACAGGGTGTTAGTGGTTTTCAGTACTTATGGCTAATGGCTCAACAACGGATATAATTGGTCTGCAGGTTGTGGTTTGGCAATATAATAGCCTTGCACCAAATCACACCCGAGACTCACAATTAGATCCCAGTCTTTCTGGTCTTCAACCCCCTCGGCAACGACAGTCATGCCCAGTTTTTTCGCCAGATAGATACTGGATTCCAGTATGGCTCTGGATGAATCGTTGTGATGAGCGCCGTGTACAAATTGCCGGTCGAGTTTTAGCTCGCTAAATGGGATATTGTTCAATAACTCCATTGATGAATAGCCAGTTCCAAAATCATCAATTGATAAGGAGAAACCCATAAGGCGAAGTCGGGCCAGGTTCTCCAAGGCTATGGCGTGATCAGTTGCCAGACGACTTTCGGTGATCTCCAGTACAATTCGATCAACTGCTACTCCCTCACGCTCTGCGATCGTATGTAGCCGCCTGGGAAGTTCGAAGTCACTTAAGTTATCCATAGAAAGGTTAATCGAGACCTTAAGATCAAAGCCTGATCGGTGCCATATAGCTGCTTGTCTTATGGCCTGGGTATAGATCCTTTCTGTGAGCAGATCAATCAGATCGTATTGTTCCGCGAGAGGAATAAAAACGGTAGGTGGCGGCATCAATTTGCCGCTGGGATGGTTCCACCTTGCCAACGCCTCCACAGCGATTACTCTACGATCAGTGGTGGATACCTGTGGTTGATAGTATGGCTTTATTTGATCCGCGCTAATTGCTTTTATAAGCTCGGTGGGAGTCAGTGACCACTCAGGTTTGTCTGCTGTTAGTTGTATTTTATCTTCGATATTGGATAGGTGCGCTAGCAGCTCTTGTTTTGTAATGGGTTTGCTCAGGCTGCCAAGAATATTTAGGTGATGTGCGTTGGCAAGCTCCTCTACAGTAGTGAGGACACGTTTGTCTTCGCCACTCATCAGGATAATGCCTCCTTGGTAATTCATTTCTGCTAGGTGACGAAGAAGCTCAATACCGTCCATTTCCGGCATTTGGAGATCGCAAATTATACAATTCGGCGGAGTGGTCTCGGCTCTTAAGTATCGTAAGCCTTCAGCACCATTCTGAGCAGTATTAGTCTGGGTAATACCAATTTGATGGAGTGAGGTTGTGATTATTTCCAGCATAAGCACGTCATCATCGACAACCAATGCAGAAAACGAATTACTAGCTGATAACTTCACGTTCGATACCCGCCCCCCTTTAACGTTTAAGTTGGCTCTTGGAGCTCATCGCTAACCCTCAGACACTACAAGAATAATTTTTTATTTTGTTTCAATACGGTCCTCCTTCGCTCATTACTCGCGACAGGAGCGGGTCATTATGGCTCGGCAACTAAGCATTCAACTTGATTGTTATCAACTTATTTTGGCTTGCTTGAGTATAGACTACTTTTTCTTCTTTTCTGAATATTACATTCGGAGCACCTTTTATGAGATCACATCATCCCTGGCTGTTAGGGGCTTTACTTGCTGTCTATACTGGTACTCATAACGACACAAACAATACGGCCGCACAGCTTAACTGTCTCCGAAGGAATAAATAGAAAAGTGATGAGCGCAATCAATAAGCCATTGTTATCGCTAGGTTTTTGTTGTTCGTTTTTGGTTTTATTCATAGGCGCCTTGGTGCTTTTTGATTGGGCTACGGGTCTGGATCTTATTTCAAGTCTTCATAGCAGTCTGTTCCCTCCCACCGCGATAAACACCAGCTACATTCCCATGGCGCCCAGTACCAGCTTATTGTTTGTCTTGAGCGGGCTCGTCGTAGCTATTCAGCTACAGCACGTTGGGAGAAACGTTTATCGCATTGAACAGATACTGGCGCTTGTAATTTTAGTTGTGGCGCTAGTACTACTCTTTTTATCGTCACAAAATATTTTTTTTAACTTTGAGCACATAGGACTTCAGTTAGGCAGCCACAAAACGGGCACTCCTCTCGGCCATATGTCGCCAGTAACCGCCTTATTCTTTATTATTTCGGTTACTTCATTACTGGCTGCTCAAGGGCTTTTCAAAAAAAATACCCTAAAAGCTTTTATCGGGCTTGGTTTTTCCGCTGTCCTGTTTATGCTTTCCCTGATCTTCTTTCTTGCTTATTTATTTGGTGCACCACTGCTTTACGATGGCCAGTTTGTGCCGCCCGCTCTTAATACGCTGACTGTATTTTTGATATTGTCCGTCGCTTTGTTTGAGCTGAATTTAGGGGTATCGAAAAACTATCTTACCGGTGAAGAAAAGCAGATCAAAAACCCTATGCATGCTCTTTGGTTTTTTGTTGCAGGTTCTATTGCTATCACATCAATTGCATATATTTACCAGCGTCAGAATGAAATTGATTTTCATCAGCTAGTTACGACTCAGCTTACATCAATCACCGAGCTTAAAAGTCGTGAAATACAGTTAATGCGCAAAGAGTGGGTTGACGATACGATCTTCATTAAGCTCTCTGGTTTTTATCAGCAGTGGAAGACTGTTAAGAGACAACCTACAAAACTTGAATTACTGAAGTTACTCGAAAAACTTAAAAAACACGATTCCTACAACGAGGTTGCATTTTTTGGCTCGCATGGACAATTGACAGCATCAACTCTGGCAAAATCAGAGAACGTATCGGCCGTTATTGTGAATCAAGTGCAGGATATTCTGAAAAGCCCGCACACTGTTTTTCAGGATTTTTATCGCAATGAGTTTGATCAAAAAATCTATTTAGCAACGTTAGAACCTGTTATCGATAATGAAGGCGCCCTTATTGGTGTTTTCGTATTACGCATTGACCCTCACACCCTGCTTTACCCTCTCATTAATACATGGCCTACCAATAGCCTCACTGCAGAAACACTGCTCGTTAGAAAAGAAGGCGATGAAGTGGTTTTTCTGAATGATGTACGATTTAAGGAAGATTCAGCTTTAACGCTACGTAGCCCGTTAACAAATAAAACGTTGCCGGCAGTTCAAGCCGTCGAGGGCCACAGCGGTATCGTAGAGGGACCGGACTATAGAAATATACAGGTCATAGCGGATGTCAGAGCTATCGCCAATTCACCGTGGTTTATCGTTACTAGGATTGACCGGAGCGAAGTTTATGCACCGTTAAATGAACGTATGTGGTTAACCTTAATGTTTGTTTTTTTTCTGATTACACTTCTAGGGGTTGGTTTATTAGTTCATTGGCGAAACCAGCGCTTAGGGTTTTACAAAGAGAAATATGAATCGACCTTGCAGCTGGAAATATATGCCAGTGCATTTTCTCAAAATAGCGAAGGCGTTGTTGTGTGCGATGCCCATGGCAATTTTATTTTGGTTAATTCTGCTTTTACGGCTATCACGGGGTATTCGTCAGAAGAGGTGCTGGGTAAAAAACCAAATATTCTATCTTCAGGTCAACAGAGCGATGAGTTTTATAAGGCTATGTGGGTCTCCTTGCGCACAAATGATAGCTGGCAAGGTGAGATCTGGAATCGTCGTAAAAATGGAGAAGTATATCCAGAGTGGTTAAGAATCACGGCGTTACATGACGATAAAGCCACGCATTACATCGGTGTTTTCAGCGACATTACACAACGTAAAAAATCAGAAGAGTCGATGCTCTTGGCATCGTTAGTCTATGAACACAGTAGTGAAGCGATGGTTGTTGGTGATGCTGAAAGCCACATTCTAATGGTTAATCCGGCGTTTACTGAAGTGACGGGCTACTCTCAAGATGAGGTCATAGGGGAGAAATTTAATATTCTCAAATCTGGATGCCAGGATAATGCATTCTATGAGCACCTGTATCATGAGATAAACACTGTCGGCGTCTGGCAGGGCGAAATATTTAATAAGCGCAAAAACGGTGAAATCTATCCTGAACGGCTAGCCATCAACACTATCTTCAATGACGATGGCTCGGCTTATCGCTATGTGGCCTTGTTCTCAGATATTAGTAGCCAAAAAGAAGCTCAGGCGTTGGCTGAAGCTAAAGAGTTGGCTGAGGCCGCAACGCAGGCAAAAAGTGATTTTCTTGCGAATATGAGTCATGAAATTCGTACACCGATGAATGCAATCATCGGAATGACCCGCTTGGCACTACAGACCAATTTAGACACTACTCAACAAAATTATCTGAACAAAGTGGAGCTATCCGCCGAATCTCTACTGGAATTGATAAACGACATTCTCGATTTATCAAAAGTTGAATCGGGTAAGCTGGAACTTGAGAAAGTAGATTTCTCGCTCCAGGACATATTGGATAAGCAAATAGCTCTTTTTGCATTAAGCGCTGAACAAAAAGGTCTCGAGCTACGGATGGATATTTCTGACGATGTCCAGCTAAACCTAAATGGTGATTCATTACGGCTTAGTCAGGTGTTGATAAACCTAACGAATAACGCGATTAAATTTACCGAGACCGGGCAAGTGTGTGTTTCAGTGAGCTCCAATGACCAGCAGGATGGTATGTCGGCGCTGCAGTTTTCTATCCATGATACCGGTATAGGTATATCGCCCGAGCAGCAAGAGGCTCTGTTTAAGCCTTTTAATCAGGCTGACTCATCAATTACTCGTAAATATGGCGGCACAGGCCTTGGGTTAGCAATATCCAAAAGTCTGGTAGAGCTTATGGGTGGTGAGATATGGGTTGAGAGTCAAGAAGGGCTAGGGAGTACCTTCCATTTTAGTGTTAAAATGGATAAACAGAACAATACTAAGATAATCAGCAGGTTAAGCATTGATAAGCCGAAATCCGTAAGGGCAATTGTCGTGGACCGCGATGCTAAAACGCGATCTAAATTGAGTTCAATGCTGGTCAAAATAGGTGTGCGCGTCGAACAAATCAGTGATGCAGATAATGCGGTCAAGTATCTAAAAGAAGCAGGTGCATTCGACCGGTATAAGCTGCTTGTTTTAGGGAACTCTGAGACGGATGGCGAGGAACCTGTTGGACTGCTTCAGTACGTATCAACGCTAAGTGAGCCGCCGATGGTTATAAAGGTGGTGGAAAACATCCCATCCGTGGCGGAGCAGGAGTCTGGAAACTGCATAATACTTTCTAACCTCGTGACGTCATCCAAACTGCGGGATGCCATCATGCCGATACAAGGGCTTAAAGTAGCTTCCTCTCATGGAAGTGTTGCGAAGAAAGTTAGTGTACAGCAAGCAATTGAGCATTTGCGTGGTGCGAAAATACTGCTGGTTGAGGATAATGAAATTAATTCAGAGTTGGCGGCTATATTGCTGGAATCCAATGGAATGCATGCCACCGTAGCTGAAAACGGACAGGAAGCCCTGATTTCACTTGAAAGTCAGGAATTTGATGGTGTGTTAATGGACTGTCAAATGCCAGTTATGGATGGTTATACCGCAACCCGTAACATCAGATTGAATAAATGCTGGGCAAATTTGCCGATATTAGCCATGACTGCAAATGCAATGGTCGAAGATAAGAAAAAAGCATTAGCTGCAGGTATGAATGATCATATCTCTAAGCCCCTTGATGTCGGGAAAATGCTTATTTGTATGGCGAGCTGGATCTCTCCTGCTAAGGGTAGAGCAGTAGAAACCGTTACTGACAATGCCAATAAGGTTATTAAAGGCAGCTTTTGACTGTCGGTTCAACTGATCAGCGAATGTCTACTTTTGGCACTAAGCCGCCTGTCAGGTCATATCAAAACCTTGCCTTTAAACGTGGCAGATTACGTCGGTGCTAATACAACTAATCTCTTTAATGTTCATACTGAACCATCACTCAAATCCACCATCAAGCCCTAAGGCTTCATCAATAGGGTTAACTCAGCAGAAGCACATGCCATAACCTCGACAGAAGCCAGCCACACTATCGATTTATGGTTCAGCCCCATCCGTTAGCCTATCTTATGTAGCTTGGACGCCACATGTAAGTAGTCACTAACTAACGCTTTAGTATTTGAATGTTTATTGAGTTTTACTAGAAGGAATATCTTAACCTTACAGGCACACTCTTAAATCAAGAGCCTTATATAAGCATCTCTGACGACCCTATAGATTAGAGTCCATAAAATGGAAAAACCAGTAAGTTCTCCCACGCTGACAAACAACCTCAGCCCCTATAAAGTTTTCTGCGATAGCTCCCATACACCTTTCCAAAGGCCGCAGTTTCATTGAATAGCATTAAGACCATTAGTCCATCAGCAGTCCAAAATTAAGAAGCCCATATTGCTACGAGCTTCCATACGAAAACTTAAATTCCCTGTGTGATCTGAATACACATATTAGAGTCAGCTTAACTCCAGCCCGGCGTGCAAACAGATATCACCAATTAAGTTCTCGCTACCGCTTACTATGCGGCTTCTAGTGATTTACTTTATTTATGTAAATGAGAGAAATTTACAGTAGTATCTCCAAGAGATACCTTCTTAGTTATATAGTCCAGCCAACCAGCGGAACCCTCTATAGGCTGTAGGTCCAACTGCTCGCCTCCTCCTAACTTAGTCCACTCTCTTAATAGAAAATAATACAAGTTGTGCGCATCATTAATCAGGTGTTGGTGTACCTCACGCCCCATAGGGATAGCCTCAATGGCAAGATGGTAGTGCACTCCTTGACTATTATTTCGCTCTCTAACGGCCACAAGACTTAAACCCGGTCTCACATCTCGTTTTTCCGAATTTTTACCATAGAGCCGTCGATTGACACGGTGAACAAACTCACTAAGAGTCTTCTCCGCTGCTGCTACCGTCTTCCTCTGATTTGAGAATGTAAGCGTTAATGCCCATTGCCAATCCCTAACAGGGCTATCAAGCCACTTCGACCATGCTTTCTGAAACTCAGTCCGAAACCGGTCAGCCTTTTTCTTTTTACTATTTTGCCCCAATAATATTTCTAATTTACTACTCATCAATTTCCTCATCTTTAATACACTCTCCGAAAAGAGTGTGCGGATCAAAGTCCGATACTGAGCGACAAGACAAACCTGACGCTGGACGGCAGCTTGAAAGAGGGAGCATTTGTGGGGAAGCACTAATTTGAAATTATTAGTAGACACGCTGTACTGATGAACGAGATCAGTTACTGACAATTGAGAGACGCGGTATTAAGAGAAAAGTTGGTATACTGTGGGGATCGATCGAATTAACAGAGAAGTAATTTGTGGGGAAGCAATAAAATGACACTGAGAAAGCTCACCCCAAGCTCACTCTTATAATCGCACTAGCTACAGAGCTTTAAAACCAATGAATCCATTATTCATTGGTAGAATAGTTTGCCATATCACTTAACACCTTACGGACTAAAAATGAGCACAATAATACCTCGAAGCGAGCAACTTATACACTCCATAAGTTGGCAATCTGAGCTTTCCGGGGCAATTACTGATCTTGCCAGCCTGCTCACTTATACCGGCAACCGTGTCGAAGATATTGCCGAACTAGATACCGGCTCATTGAGTTTTCCACTACGCGTGCCGCGCCCTTATGCCGACCGTATCAAGCCCTGCGACCCAAACGACCCGCTATTACGCCAGGTGCTGCCGCTGGCACAGGAGAACCAACCCGTGCCAGGCTATATCAGCGACCCGCTTGATGAAGCAAGTAGCAATATTACGCCCGGCATTATTCATAAATACCATGGCCGAGTACTACTGATTCTGACCGGCGCCTGCGCCATCAACTGCCGTTACTGCTTCCGTCGCGAATTCCCCTACGCCGAAAACCAAAACAGCATGGCCGAGTGGCAGCAAGCACTCGATTATATCCGTCAGGATAACAGCATCACAGAAGTCATCTTCAGCGGCGGTGACCCGTTATTGAACAGCGACAAGAAGTTGCAACAACTGACCCGCGCTATTGCCGACATTCCCCATGTCAAACGACTGCGTATTCATACCCGTCTGCCGGTGGTCATACCGCAGCGCGTTACCAGCGAATTGCTCGAATGGCTTACCGAAACTCGGCTAAAACCGATAATGGTCATTCACTGCAATCACGCCAATGAAATTGATGACGCCGTAGAGAAAGCTCTGCTTCGAATTCGCAATAAGGGGATAACGCTTCTCAACCAAAGTGTATTATTAAAGAGCATCAACGACTCCGTTGCGACACTCAGCCATTTGAGCGAACGCCTCTTCGAAGCAGGCGTACTGCCCTACTACCTTCACCTGCTCGATAAAATTCAGGGCGCAGCCCATTTTGATCTGGATGAATCTCACGCCTGCGAGCTGGCAGGCAAACTCGCTGCTAACCTACCGGGCTACCTCACCCCAAAATTGGTGAAGGAAAATCCAGGAGAACCTGCAAAAACACCGCTCCTTCCCCGCCTTTAATTAGCCTGCTTTTAGCAGATCGACACTTATTACCTGAAACTGCGAAACACTACGCTGGCTAAAGGCTAATCTAGTGCTATATTTTAAGCGTCTGCGCGCACTTCAGTTGCTGAACTAGCGCCTACACAATAGGAACTATGGTCTAATAGCGGATCAATTTTAAACACTGGAAATTTCAATGTCGGCAAATACCAATCAGGAGCAGTTTTCAATACCCGAGCAAACGCTACGGACACTCTCCTTTTGCGAACCCACAACCAGCCATTTAACCGAGTGGGTTCAACAGCTGCCAATGGTCAATTTGGGCGAATCCTCACGCCAGCTCTACCACGCCATTATCGAGTTAAATCAGTTAGCTATTAATCCTGAGACACGCTTTAGGCTGATCGAAATCGTACGGCCAGCCATCCAGCAAGTATGTCAAAGCCTAATGAAGCACTACCTTAACCAGCCGATATTATTACCGACCAAAGCTCGCAAGGTATCAAGGCTCGCCATGGCGCTGGATAACCACCTGATGGTCGCCTACAAATCAGTTATTCACGACCGCAAAAAGCTAAGCCAAACACTACTTTCTAAAAAGCCGAAAAGAATTACTGCGCAGGCGATCTACCATGCCATGAGCATCACCGCTCAGATGATTGTCCGCGCCTATCATCTCTACACTCCGGCACCTAAAAGGGCCTGGCACGAGCTTCATCAACTCTACCTGATCGCAGAAAGCAACCAGTTGCTGGACTCGCCAATAGAGGATAATCGCAACAAGTTTGTACATAAAACGACCATTGAGGATGCCTATAAACGTATCCTCATGGTTGGTTGCTGCAAAGCCAACCAGATTCGCCAGAATGACATTTCGAATATTTATGATGCGACCGAATTGTGGAGCAAAAACGTAAGCCTCACTGAAGGCACAAAAATTGTAAATTTCACGGTCAACCTTAATGATGATTCTGCTCCGGTGTACAGTGAACTATCATCCGGCAAGAACTCTCCCTTCTGCCGGGGCATTGACCTGCAATTGCTGCTGAGCCAATTAAAAGAATATTTGGCGCTAGCGGACAAGTCACAGGATGCTGTTTACAGAGGAATATCTGTTCCCGTCACCATTAAAAAACATCTGTTGAATTTTCTTTTAACCTCCTGGGAGACCCTCACAGAGCGCTCGGCAACACGTCTGACCAGTGACAAGTCGGTTAAAACCTGCATTGGATTCAGTGCCACACACTTCTTTTTATCGGGCAGCGTTGATTTTGAAACCCAATTACAACGCGATGGCTCTCAGGCACAGGCGGCCAATCAATTTCACGCCAGGGACGTCAAACAGCTTAATGACTCCAAAGACCCTTGGTCAAACGCCTTTGATGCAGAGCGCAATAACGCTAGCTTAGACCACGGCGCCGTTGACATGCAAAAACCAGCTAGTGGTCAGATGCTAAATGATCTGAAGCCAACTCCCTCATCACATCCAAGCTTCCCACAATACACGGCGCGTTTGCTTGATATCAGCCCTAATGGCTACTGCATGAAATGGGAAAATGATGTGCCCTGCGAAATCAAAGCGGGCGAAATCATTGGCATTAACGAGCAAGAACATCATATTTGGGCCGTCGGCGTCATCCGCTGGATTTCTCAACCCAAGGCAGGAATAACAACGATGGGGGTTGAGCTATTAGCCACAGCAGCCATCCCCTGTGGCGCCAAAGCCATCACAGGATCGCAGACCAAATCCGATTTTATGCGTGCGCTACTATTGCCAGCTCAGGAAGCCGTTGGCCAACCAGCCTCCTTTATCGCCCCCAACATGCCCTTTAAGGAAAATCTGTCCGTCATACTTAACCAGTACGGCGAAACATCTCAGGGGTTGCTAGGCAACTGTACTCTCAGCACAGGCAGTTTCAGTCAATTTATCTTTGAACCCCAAGCATTGCGTGCAGACTTGTCAAATGATGACAGCGATGACGGCGATATCTGGCCAGAAATTTAATTAAGCGGCAGATTGATAATCTTTTAGCGTAAATAAAAAGTACTCAGAACCCATGCAAAACGTCAAAGACACGATTAAATTATTGATTCTTGATACCTCCCGCAACGAAGCAGATGAACTTGTCAACCTGCTCCGCAATGCCGGCCGTGCCACTCAGGCCATATTCATTGAGTCAGAAGAGCACCTGCTGGAGCTGCTGAATACAAAAAGCTGGGATCTGTTTTACGCCTCCGAGCGGTCACAGGAAGTCACGGCTCAACAGGCGTTGGTACACCTCAAAAAACTTGAGATTGATACTCCGCTAATACTGCTATCCGAGAACTACGACAGCGAAGAAGTGCTTTCCGCCTTAAAAGTTGGAATCAGCGACGTGGTTCCCATGTCAGAAACAGAACGCTTATTACTGGTGAGTTTGCGTGAGCTTGAAAACCTAGTACAACGTCGAGCACGCCGCAAAGCTGAAATTGGTCTTCGTGACGCCGAAAAACGCTGTCAGTTGCTACTCGACAGCTCCAAGGATGCCATCGCGTATGTTCATGATGGCATGCATATTTATGCCAATCAGGCATATATTGAACTCTTTGGTCATAACGACTTTGATGACCTGGAGGGCATGCCCCTCATGGACATGGTGTCCCGCGCACATCAAGCTGACTTAAAGAGTTTCCTGAAAAGCTACATTGCCAATAACAGCGACTCCGATGAATTTAGCTGCACCGGCTGTCGTGATGACGAAAGCGAATTCGAAACCACTATGGCATTCTCTTCCGCCCGTTATGATGGAGAGCCTTGCACCCAAATTCTCATCCGAACCCAATCCGATAGCACCCAATTAGCTGCCCCCAAATCGGCTCAACCGGATATTCTCACAGGACTGCAAACCCCGACAGTATTTAATGAGCTAGTAGAAAAAGCCATTAAAGATGCCAACCATGAACAGAAAAAATTTGCCGCCTTTTACATCCAGCTTGATAACTTTATCCCAATCAAAAACAAACTGGGTGCAGCCCCGACTAACCTGATTCTCAGCGATGTCGCCAAAGCCCTTAAACAGGTAGCCGCTCAGCCCAACCAGTTAGCTCGCATTGACGAATTCAACTTCGCTCTTCTGGTACCAGACATGGAGCCCCAAGCTGCCCTTGTCCACGCTGAAAAACTATGCCAGGCAACGTCGGCCAACCCGTTCAATGTATCCAACGAAGACTTTGATGTTACTGCCAGTGTTGGCATTGCCATCATTAACGAAAACACTGAAAGCCCAGGTCTTGTGATCGGCAAAGCCAAAGAGGCCGCTGAATTTGTGCACCGCAATAAAGAAGGCGATGGCGTGCATCTGCACAGCAATGATGAGCAGGATGCTGCCCATAATGAGCAGGTTACTGGCCTGCTGCGCCAGGCACTGGACAAGAGCCTGTTTAAATTAGTGTTCCAGCCGATTGTCAGCCTGCGGGGAGACTCAGGAGAACACTACGAAGCGCTGCTGCGCATGCCGGATGAAGACGGCAATGACATCTGCCCTTCGGATTTTTTACAAGCCGCCTCTGATAACGGTTTATCTTTTGACGTTGATCTATGGGCAATAAAAGAGGCCATTACTCGACTGAAGTCGCACTTAGAAAAAGGCCGTAAGAGTCACTTGCTAATCAATCTGACTAAGGACTCGCTTCTCAATCCCGCACTACTACCTAAAATCAGCGGACTATTAAATGCAGCGCGTATGCCTGGCGACAGCATTATTTTTCAACTGAGCGAAACGGATGCGACATCCAATATTGCCGAAGCAAAAGAATTCATCCGTGGCGTCAATGAGCTGCATTGCAAAGTTGCATTAACTCACTTCGGACGTGCCCTGAACCCATTCAACACACTGAAACAACTACATGCCAGCTATGTAAAAATTGATAGCTCATTCATTGCTGACCTCAGCAAGGACGAAAGCAGTAAGGATGATTTAAAAACACTCGTCAGCTCACTCCATACCCAGGGAAAACTGACGATCGCGCCAATGGTGGACAACGCCAGTCTACTACCCGTTCTCTGGCAGGCCGGCATCAACTATATTCAAGGTTATTATATCCAGCACCCCAGCGGCAGTATGGATTACGACTTTTCTACAGACGATGAAGATGAATCCGAGGAAATCAGCTACTAGGCAAATAACTGCCTAACATCAGATACAAAAAAGGGGCCTTTGGCCCCTTTTTATTACATCAAATTCAGCCCATTAATTAAGACTGTACTTGGTGCATATGCACATCTTGCTGCGGATACGGGATGCTAACGCCTTGTGCGTCAAACGCCTTCTTAACCGATTCCTGCATATCGAAGTACACACCCCAGTAATCAGCGGCATTCACCCAAAGACGTAGCGTGAAGTTCACCGAGCTATTAGCCAGCTCCGACAGCAATAATGCTGAAGAAGGGTCTTTCAAGACACGACTATCGGCATCAATCAGGCCCTGCAGGATCGATTTAGCTTTATCAATATCATCATCATAACCAATACCGAATACCATATCGCAGCGACGGGTCGGTTCAGTCGAATAGTTAACAATACTGCCATTAGCAACCGGACCGTTTGGAACAATAATCGTTTTGTTGTCCGGCGTTTTCAGTACAGTAGTAAAAATCTGGATCGAGTTAACCGTGCCCGTGTGACCCTGCGTTTCAATCACATCACCAACCTTGTAAGGCTTAAACAGTAGCAGCAATACGCCACCCGCAAAGTTAGATAGACTACCCTGTAACGCCAGACCAATCGCCAGACCTGCGGCACCCAATACGGCAATAAATGACGTGGTTTCAATGCCTACCATTGATGCGACGGAAATCAGCAGCAGCGCTTTAAATATCACACTGGTAAGACTTTCTAGGAATCGAGTCAACGTCGGTTCAACGCCCTTTTTATTCAGCGCACGATCCATTAAGCCAACCACACGTTTTATAATCCAGAAACCAGCAATCAGAACAACAATTGCCAATACTAATTGAGGGCCATATAACAAGATCATATTAATAATGGTTTCAGAGTGTTCTTCTACAAATTCCATTTCCAACTCCTTACAAATCAAAAGGTTATTGTTTTTTTATTATTAGGTGCTAAGTGTATTCCTTAACACTTAGCACCTGCAATCACTGGTCGGAAATTTCTTCATCCAAGCCCAATGATAGCTTCCGTTCCACCTCAACACGGTCGACTTTCTGGAAGCCGCGCGGCAGCTTATTACCTCGTCGCCCACGCTCACCGCGGTATTGTTCAAGTTCGGAGAACTTGATTTTAATGTAACGCTTACCCGCATGTACCACCAGCAAATCACGCTCACTGAGCAGGGTCATGCCGACCACAAATTCTTCACGGTCAAGCACGCGCTTGGGTGGGATTTGAATAATCTTATTGCCTTTCCCTTTAGATAACTGAGGTAGCTCATTAACCGGGAAGACTAACAGGCGACCCTCATTACTCACCACCGCCAGCCATTCGCGGTCAAGATCGTAAATCGGCATGGGCGTCATCACACGTGCGCCCTTGGGAATACTGATCGCGGCTTTACCCGCCTTGTTTTTAGTGACCATATCCTCAAGCTGAGTGACAAAACCGTAACCGGCATCGGTCGCCATTAACAGCTTTTGCCCCGGCACACCAACCGCGACACCTTCCACTTTGGCACCGCTAGGCATATTCACGCGACCACTAAGAGGCTCACCCTGCCCTCGTGCAGAGGGCAGGGTGTGCGCTGGAATGGTGTAGGCCCGTCCAGAGGAATCCAGGAAAATCACATTCTGATTACTGCGCCCGCGAGCCTCGGCGTAAAAACCATCGCCGGACTTAAAGGACATACTGGTCGGATCAATATCGTGGCCTTTGGCGGCACGAATCCAGCCCTGTTCGGACAACACCACCGTCACTGGCTCAGAAGTCAACAGGTCAGTTTCACTGTAGGCCTGCGCTTCGCCACGCGCCACGATGGGCGAGCGACGATCATCACCATACTCTTCCGCATCGGCAATGATTTCCTTCTTGATCAGTGTTTTCATACGTGCAGGCGAACCCAGCGTTTTCTCAAGCTTAAGACGCTCAGCATCCAGCTCTGCCTGCTCACCACGAATTTTGACTTCTTCCAGCTTGGCCAAGTGACGCAGTTTTAAATCCAGAATCGCTTCGGCCTGAATCGACGACAAAGC
>Ga0209396_1000231_pt1 | contig 72069 bp, 68 predicted proteins | sample GOMGulsemesocosm_6_FD_184638 | JGI IMG/M metagenome (GOLD analysis project Ga0209396, IMG submission 184638) | Methane-oxidizing microbial communities from mesocosms in the Gulf of Mexico - GOM8C Gulf of Mexico (SPAdes) (version 2) | ecosystem: Environmental > Aquatic > Marine > Cold seeps... | reverse complement strand
ATCAAATTTTCTCTTGTAGCGCTTTAAAGCTCTATCAATGTTTTCTCCGTCTTTAATTGGTATAATTAACATAAGTCTTAACCTCCCTTCTTTTAGCGTTCAGCTGGCAAAAGTAATTATTAATTACGAATTAACTAGTAATAATTAATAATTACTTTTGCTTTGCTTTATATTATTTTTCTACAACAACTATTAAGTTGCTGGTTTGTATTCTTTTTTATCAATAACAAGCTTAGCAATAATTTCCTTAAGAATCTCTGATGTCCCTCCACCAATAGGGCCTAAACGACTATCTCTTAACAAACGTGCCATAGGATATTCCTCCATATACCCATAACCACCTAACAGCTGCAAACATTCGTAAATAACTTCGTCAGCCATTTTAGTAGATGCTAATTTAGACATTGTAGCCTCTTTAACAACATACTCACCATCATTCAAACGCTTAGCAACTGAATAATTAAACTCTTTACACAACTCCATTTGAGTTGAAGCATCCGCTATTTTATGACGTAATACCTGAAAACTATTTATAGTTTTTCCAAAAGCAGAACGCTCAGACATATATTGCACCGCATAATCAATTGCATACTCAGCCCTTGCATGCGAGTTAATCGCCATAATTAAACGCTCTAAAGCAAAATGCTGCATGATATACGGAAAACCTTGATTTTCTTCTCCCATTAAATTAGACGCAGGAATCGTAACGTTATCAAATGCTATTTCAGCAGTATCAGAAGCTCGCCACCCTAATTTATCTAATTTAGTTGCAGAAATACCAGGAGTATCCCTATCCATTACAAATATACTCATTCCCTTCCCCCCTAACTCAGGAGACGTTTTAGCAGCAACCACTAAGTAATCACTATATATACCATTAGTAATAAAAGTTTTTGAACCATTTATTACATAAGTATCTCCTTTTTTAACTGCCGTTGTTCGCATCCCTGCAACATCCGACCCTCCAAAAGGCTCAGTTATACACAAACATCCAATTTTATCACCCAAAGCACTTGGCTCTAAATATTTCTTTTTAATATCGTGATCTCCCTCTTTATTTAAATGAGTCATTGCTAAATAAGCATGCGCCCACATGTTTGCAGCAAAACCACTAGAGTTAATCTTCTGCATCTCCTCTAAGAAAATTACAGTATAAAACAAATCCAAATTCAACCCACCATACTCTTCAGGTGTAGCTAAACCAAAATACCCCATGTCACCAAATTTTTTCCAGATGAATCGCTCAACTGTTCCTGTCCTCTCCCATTTATCAATATGCGGAACTACCTCCTTTTTTAAAAAATCTTGAAGACTTTCTCTAAAAAGCTGATGCTCTTCTGTAAAATATCTTTTATCCATAACTACTTATGTTTATTTTGGGTTTCGTTTATTGTTAAATATAGTTTTATTCGGCTTAACTTCTCAGAAGGGAAATGAGTTACATACTTTAACTCATCTAAGCTTTTATACCCTTCTCTTAATACACGTTCATCAATTATATTAGCTGCAATATATTCATTAATATAAACTAACTCAGCTAACTCAGAAGCGCTGGCTAAATTAATGTTTATTTTTTTAATATTCGGAATAGTTTTCAATACAAATTTATCGATTACTTTCTCAACATCTTCTTCTGACAAATCATACACATCATTCAACTGATCAAAAGAAAGAAATCCACCAAGCTTATTTCTGAAATTAACAACTCTATAAGCAATCTTGAACTCTAAATTTGTTGCCTTATGAATATCTTTTGCTTCAGCTTTATTCAAATCCTTTTGATAAGATAGAGTCTGTATATCAGACACATCCTTTTTAGCAACCCAATCTGGGAACTTAAAATTCATACTCATTACTTCTAATAGAGAATCTGAAACTTGAGTTATTTTTTGAAACTCTTTTGCAGAATTCACATATTTATTCAACTTCCTAAAACTATGCAAGCGATCGATTTCCTCAACTGACATCCCCAAATCATACCCCTTATAATCAGTTATGAAATTAGGATTATACGGATGAATCTCATTTTTACTCAACATCTTAATCAAGACCAAACTATCTATCTCCTTTTGAAAGACACTTATTGCGCGTTGATCAATTTCACTTGATTCATCTGTAGAAAAATCAGCAAAAAAATAAATACACTGAAACACAACTATAAGCACCAATAAAACAAAAACCCCACTACGTTGTTGTTTTGTAAACACGAAGTGGGGTTTGATATTTTTCATTGAATTTTTATTTATTTCACTGAAGCAATTTTGTCTTTAAATATTTTTAGTTCCTCACGAACCTTAGGCGACAATAACACCAACCCAATCACGTTAGGAAAAACCATTGCAAAAATCATTGCATCAGAGAAATCAATTACCGCTCCTAAACTTATTGATGCTCCTAAAATAACGAATAATAAGAATAATACCTTATAAACAATATCCATTGCTTTTCCTTTTCCGAATAAAAACTTCCAAGCCTGCAAACCATAATAAGACCATGATAACATTGTAGAAATCGCAAACAACACTACCGCTATAGTTAATATCCATGAGAATCCTGGAATTGCAGAATCGAAAGCTCTCGTAGTCAACTCTACTCCTTGAATCCCTGATTGCCCATACTCAAAGAATCCTCCGTCTATATTTGTTATCACAATAACTAAAGCCGTCATTGTACAAATTACAACCGTATCAATAAAAGGCTCTAATAACGCAACAATACCTTCAGAGGCAGCATATTTTGTTTTTACAGCAGAATGCGCAATTGCAGCGGAACCAACTCCTGCTTCATTTGAAAATGCAGCTCTTTGAAAACCTACAATCAGCACCCCTAAAACACCACCTAAAGCAGCACTAGGACTAAACGCTCCGTCAAAAATCATCCCGAACGCTTGCGGTACAAGACTATAATTCATTGCTATTATAATCAATGCAGCACCTACGTAAATAGCTGCCATAAACGGAACAACTTTTTCAGTTACCGAACCAATTCTTTTAATCCCTCCAATAATTACAACTCCTACTATAATAGCCATTACAACACCTACAGCAAAACCAGCTCCTCCATACTGAACATCAAAACGTTCAATTAATTGTGCTGCAGCTTGATTTGCCTGAAACATGTTCCCTCCACCGAAAGAACCACCTACACACATAATAGCAAAAAACACAGCTAACACTTTTCCTAAGCCAGCCATACCCATTTCCGCTAATCCAGTTTTCAAGTAATACATTGGACCACCATGGACAGTTCCATCCTCCATTACTTCCCTGTACTTTACTCCTAAAGTACATTCTGTAAATTTAGATGCCATCCCTAAGAACCCAGCTAATATCATCCAAAATGTAGCACCTGGACCACCAACTGCAACTGCAACTGCAACTCCAGCAATATTACCTAAACCTACCGTTGCCGATAAAGCAGCAGTTAATGCCTGAAAATGAGACACCTCACCCTCTGCACTCTCTACAGCTATAGTTTCAAAAACATCACCTCCAGGAGTTGAATCTCCTTCTGCAATATCTACTGTATGATGATCAATTTCATCATAATCACCTCTTACTACTTTAACAGCTGTTTTAATCAAAGTGAAGTTCGCAAATTTAAAATATATTGTAAAAAACAATGCTCCTAAAATTAACACAATCAACACCACTGGTACTGATTTATCACCAAATGATAATGAGTAAAATATTACACCTCCGACAGCATCAGCAATTGGCCTGAAAAACGCGTCAATCTTTTGATCAATAGTTAATGCCTTTTCAGTAGTTTCTTGAGCAAAAGTTAAAAAAGGTAGTATTGTTAATAATAATGAAAGAAATCTTGTCTTCATTCTGTTGTCTTTGTTGATTAATTAGTAGTTAAGTTTTTTTTGGTCCAGCAAGATGGCGAAAATAAAACGCAATCTAAAATTTTTGTTGTTAAAAACCATATTAATGTTATATGTCAAACATTTTGTTTAATGCTAAAATTTGCTCTGGCCTCCCTAACACAATAATTTTTGATTCAGGACGTAGAACAGTAGTTGCCTCAGGGTTAATTATATACTCCCTTTCCGGCGTTTTATAACCTATAATACTACAGCCAGTTCTGTTTCTAAAATCCAAATCCTTAATAGTTTGCAAACCACCATTGGATGTTATAGCTTCAATTGCCACCTCTTCAACATTTACTTTATTATCATCAAGTATTGATAGGTTATCAAGAAACTCAACCAAGTCAGGCATTACTACTAAAGAAGCCATGTGGTCGCCACCAATCTTATCTGGCATAATAACGTTGTTTGCACCGGCTAATTTTAATTTTTTATATGAAGCTTCCTGAGATGCCCTACTAATAATACCTATGTTTTTATTTATTTGTCTTGCTGAAAGCACCACAAATAAATTGTCCGCATCGTTTGGCAAAGCAACAATAATACTATGTGCATTTTCAATTCCCGACTCTAAAAGCACTTCATCTTCATTTGCATTACCATAAACAAACAACATCTCGTCATCATGTTTCTCTATAAGCTCTTTATCTTTTTCAATTACAACAAAAGGTCTATTATATAATGATAATTTTTGAGCCGCTTGCTTACCATTTCTTCCGAAACCACAGATAATGATATGATTTGAAAGTTTATCAATTTTCTTTTTCATTTTTCTGTTTTTAAATTGTTCAAAAGAATTTTTATCCATCAAATATTCCGTGATTATAGATATCGAATAAGCTAGAGTCAATACACTTGATGAAATTAACCCAACAGTAAACAGTTTTGCTGCATTATTCAATGGAGCTACTTCAGAAAAACCAACTGTTGAAACTGTAATAACAGTCATATACAAGGCATCTACCCAAGTATAGTAAGCTATAAATTTATAACCCAAAACCCCTATCAATAAAATACTTATTACCAATAATAAGGCTATTCTAAATCTCGATTTAAAAATAATCACCATACTACAAATCAAATACTGAGGTTCTTTTGGTATATACCAAATCTTTAAGTTTTAAAAGGAATGCAGCTGTCAGATATATTGCAAAAGAGGCTCCTAGAGTTGCAAATGTTAAATAAATAAAAAATAAACGCACATTTATTGCACGCATTCCAAGGCGGTCTGCTAATCGTGAAGATACCGCAAAACCGTGTTTCTCAAAAAAGTATTTTATCTCTTTAATTAAGCTCATAATTAAACTGCAAATTAGTCATTTTTAAGAAGGATACAATAATTTATTTCCTATTTCACAATACAAACACTTGTGTTTATTACAATATTCTGTTTTCAATTCAATTAATGACTGACTATCTACGGACGAAGTTAATTTTAATTCCAGTTCTTTAAACTTCGTAAGGGTACTATTCTTTTCCGGATTGATTGATTTATATAATTGTAATAATTCTTCAAAGTTTTCCTGTCCTATATTTTTAGCTTGCATAAATTTCAAGGGAATTATCGTATTCAAAACAAGTAAATCAACGAATGACTTACTTAACTTTTTTTTTCTTTTTACTGACCTTTTTCCAAAAACATAGTGCTCATCCCAATACTCAGATGCAGAACCTGAAAACAATTCATAAATAACTGAAATTGTTTTTGCAGACATCACTTTTGAAAATAAACTTTTTTGATTGTAATATAACACTGAAAATTGCGACAATCGTATTGTTGGAAAACTCGAAGGTCGCAATCGAAAAAACTGAAGTTTAACTAACGAGTCTTGCAGCTGATATTTTTGTTTTAAATACAAATACTCCTTTTGCAAACTTTGGTAATAAGGGCCTTGCATAGATTTCTCTAATAAATTACTTTGCCCGTACAATAATGCTTCTAAACTTAATTGATTGGATAATTCTTTTTTAAATACTCCAAACGAAATGTTTTGAGCAAGCATCTGAAATTCCGAAGCATTTATTTTCAAACCAAAATTCTTAGCTAACATTTGATACAGTAAGGCCTCCCAATCATTTTCTAAACGCACCAATTCTTTTTGCAATTCACTTGTCTTACGTTGTAAACGCTGAACTAACAATTTTTCTTTCCAGAAAGACAAGGTTAATCCATCAATTGTGTGAATTTTATTTTCGCAATTAATCCAGTTTTTCTTCAGAAGTAAACTTTTATAATTTAGTAATAACTTTTCATCAACTATGTTTTTCAAAACTAACGTTTCTAGCCTATTTTCATTCATATCAAAAACAGCCACATCATTTTCCCATACCACATGAAGTATTACATTATTATATGCACTATCATCTTGATGTTTATGTACAAACCAATCAGATGCTTTTAAATGAATTTCTACAGTTCCAACCCACTCCTGATCGCCAATTACAATTCTTGAATTATAAAAGTCTGGCCCAGAATTAGTATTTAGTTCCCCTGTAGAAATCACTTGAAGTTTATTTCCTTGAACTGTTTTAACTCTTGAAGTAGTTACTTTTTGATATTGCCATATGTAGTGTAAAAAATCTTCTTGCATCTCTCTAAGTTACAAAAATTAGAATACACAACTCGCTTCATATCATTTTTCATATAGCTCCTCCTTATTAAGATTAAAAAACTTGACTTTCTTACTTAAAAACATTAACTTTAATTAAGTTCATCCAAACTTAAGGTGTTGATAATAAATAAAATAACCATGGAAAACCTTCTAGTAACAATAGATTTTGATATCAAAACTACTTTGTTAATTGACAAAGCATACGAGTTTGCAAAAGTATTTGACTCTAAAATTTGGCTAGTACATATTGCCGCACCAGACCCAGATTTTGTTGGATACGAAGTTGGCCCACAATACATTCGTGATAGTAGAGCTCATGAATTACGAGAAGAACATAGACAGCTTCAGAATTACGCAAAGGAACTGAATGAAAAAGAGGTAGAAGCTGAAGGGCTTTTAATACAAGGAGCAACAATAGAAATGATTATTCAAGAATCTAAAAAACTACATATAGACCTAATTATTGCTGGACACCATAAACATAACTTTTTGTACAATGCTTTTATTGGATCTGTTTCCAGAGAAATTATTGAGATCTCTAAAATACCAATCCTGATTATTCCTTACGAATAAAGAAAAGAAGTAGATGTCACACTGAGCCTATTAAGACGATTTGACCAAAAAAAAGCCTTACTCAAATAGAGTAAGGCTTTTTTTATATCTATATATTGAATTAATCAATATACCCCATTTTTCTCATCCAATCGTTATTGAACATTTTTCCAACATACCTACTACCATGATCATGAAATAACACAACAACTACATCGTCATTAGTAAATTTTTCTTTCAATTGCAACAATCCTTTTACTGCTGCTCCTGCCGAGTTCCCCAAAAACATTCCCTCTTCTTTTGCTAAACGTTGTGTATAAACCGCCGCATCTTTATCCGTTACTTTTGTAAACCCATCAATAATATCGAAATCTACGTTCTTTGGTAATATATCCTCACCAATCCCTTCTGTTACATAAGGATAAATTTCATTCTCATCAAAAACACCCGTTTCATGATATTTTTTAAACACAGAACCATAAGTATCAATTCCCCAAATTTTAATATCTGGATTTTGTTCTTTTAAATATCTCCCAACTCCTGAAATTGTTCCTCCAGTACCAACGCCAACTACAAAGTGAGTTATTTTCCCATTAGTTTGTTTCCAAATTTCTGGACCTGTACTTTGGTAATGCGCCTTGGCATTACTTGGGTTATCATACTGATTTACATACCATGAATTTGGTGTTTCCTCAGCTAATCTTTTAGATACTGAATAATAAGAACGTGGGTCAGTTGGCTCCACAGCTGTTGGACAAACCACAACCTCAGCACCTACAGCCTCAAGAATATCCATTTTTTCTTTTGATTGTTTATCTGAAAGTACAAAAATACATTTATACCCTTTTACAATTGCTGCTAAAGCTAATCCCATTCCAGTATTCCCAGATGTCCCTTCAATTATAGTCCCTCCTGGCTTTAAGCGCCCATCAGCTTCTGCATCTTCAATCATCGTTAATGCCATTCTATCTTTTACAGAATTCCCAGGGTTAAATGTTTCGTATTTTGAAAGCACTAAACAAGGTAATTCTTTAGTAATTTCATTTATTCTAACCATAGGTGTATTACCAATAGTTTCTAATATATTTTTTGCGTATTCCATCGACTTCTTCAATTATTTGAGGATGCAAAAGTAATAAAAAGTTAGTTACTAGATAAGAGAATATATTTCCTATTCAAAACGGATTGCTTTTACCGGAGATATTTTAGTAATTATTTGAGACGGTATTAATAGTAATACAAAACATAACACAAAAGTCCCTATATTTAATGCAATCACATACCACATATTAATATAGACTGGCACTTCGGACACATAATAATTATTTGGATCTAGCGGAAACAACTTGAAGTATTTCTGAAGAAACAACAAACCGAGCCCTATTAAATTACCCCAAAATAGACCTATTAAAACAATATATGATGCATTGTATAAAAATATTTTTCTGACACTCCAGTTGTCACCTCCCAATGCTTTTAATATTCCTATGAGTTTAGTTTTCTCCAAAATCAACACCAATAACATCACGCTCATATTAATTACTGATATCAATATCATAACACCGATGATAACGTAAATATTAAAATCGAACATTTTAATCCACTCAAAAATTCCGTAATACTTATCTTTTATAGTTGACACATTTAAAAATGAATCTGTATTTTGGTATACTTCCTTTCCTTTCAGGTCTAGTTCTGAAAAGTCATTTAAAAAAACTTCAAACCCCCCAACTTCATCGTAGATACCACTCTTACCTTTATTCCACTTATTCATCCTCTGAATGTGACGGATATCAGCTATCATTATGGTTTTATCAAAATCCTGAAACCCTGAATTAAAAATACCTACTACTTTAAATTTACGTGTGTTGGGAAGTTTCGTTGCGTCTTCTTTAAAAAAATGTGTTGTTACCGTTGACCCTAATTTAAAACCCAACCTATTTGCTAAATACTCTGAAATAAGCAAATCTGAATTTTCTTTCCCTCCATTAACGCTTGGTAATTTCCCTGAAACTAAATATTCTTCAAAATATCTCCAGTTATAATCCGAACCTACTCCTTTTAAGTTTATTCCTTCAAAATCATTCTCCGTTCTAATGATTCCCGCTTTATTTGCTACTGCTTGAATATAACTAACCCCTGTAACCGACTTAAAATCAGGATAAAAATCTTGATATAATGCAATTGGTTTTGCAGATACTTCTGAATTATTGTTATCATATTTTGAAATAATAATATGCCCATTAAAAGCAGCTACTTTTTCTTGAATTTTCTGCTGTAACCCAATTCCTGCAGCCACCGCAATAAGCATCATAATCATCCCCAGAGCAATTGCAAGTACTGCAATTTTTATTATTGGAGAGGATACACTACTTTTATACTGTTTTGCAGCTATTATTCGCTTAGCAATAAATAATTCAAAATTCAATACGTAAATCTCTTTTTTGTGAATATCAAAAATACATTTTTTATCGTTTTAGCTTGCCTTTTTTCTTTAGGAAGTTGTCAATCTCAAAAAAACGAAACACAAAACACTACAAACCTACTAATTAACGAAGTTTCTGTTGTTCAAGAAAAATCAATTGTGGTAGGTGCTAATCAACTAAACAGTTACTTGTCATTACTTAAAAACAAACGTATTGGCGTCGTAGCAAATCAAACCAGCGTTATATTTAAAGAGAATAGCTATACACATATAGTAGACTCCTTAGTTTCATTGAACATTGACATTCAAAAAGTTTTTGCTCCTGAACATGGTTTTAGAGGAAAAGCTGATGCTGGTGAACATGTCAAAAATGGGAAAGACCCAAGAACAGATATAGATATTATTTCTATCTACGGAAAAAACAAAAAACCTTCTGTAGATCAATTAAATGGTTTAGACATTATCGTTTTTGACATACAAGATGTTGGAGCACGATTTTATACATATATATCCTCATTACACTATGTTATGGAAGCTTGTGCAGAAAACAACATCCCAATACTTATTTTGGATCGACCAAATCCCAACGGGCACTATACGGATGGACCTATTTTAGAATATGCACATAAAAGCTTTGTAGGAATGCACCCTATTCCTATTGTTCACGGAATGACTATTGGAGAATACGCACAGATGATTAATGGTGAAAAATGGCTAAATAACGGGATAGAATGCGCTATTACCATAATTAAATGTGAGAACTACAATAAACAAGCTGAATATAGTTTACCGATAAAACCTTCTCCTAATTTACCTAATGATATAGCTATAAACTTATATCCTAGTCTATGTTTTTTTGAAGGAACTACTATTAGTGTTGGCCGAGGAACTGAAATGCAATTTCAAATTTTCGGAGCTCCTTTTTTACCAAAAACAGCTTTTAATTTTACACCTAAACCTAATGATGGAGCTAAATATCCTAAACACGAAAATAAAATTTGTTATGGAATAGACTTAAGAAGCACTCCCAAACTTGATATATTAAACCTGAAATGGCTTTCAAACGCGTATAATTTGTCTTCAGACAAAGAAACATTTTTCAACAACTTTTTCACCAAGCTAGCTGGAACAAAAAAACTACAACAGCAAATTGTAAATGGATTTAATGATAAAGAAATTAGACAAACATGGTTAGAAGGCTTACAAGAATATGACCAAATGAGAAAGTCGTATTTATTATACTAATACTTCCACGAACCTATTCGGGTAATCAGAAATAATACCATCCACACCATAAGATTGTATTCGCTCAATGTCAGAAATTTCATTAACAGTCCAGGTATATATTAGAAATCTTAAGTTCTGGTATTTAATAATGATATCTTCAGTTAACAGCTTATAATAAGGTCCTAATATTTCTGGTTTAAAATTTAGCTGCTCTAATTTATCAGATATTACTTCTTCCCTATTTATCAATAAAGATACTTTTATTTCAGGCTGCTGTTTTTTAATTTCATTTAATATTGAAACGTCAAATGATTTTAATATGATTCGATCTTTAAAATCGTATTGAGCTATTGTTTGTAACACCAAAGTTACATATTCTTTAGGCTGTGGGTAAAATACATTATAGTATATTGAATTACTCTTAATTTCAATAACATATGTAATTAATGAATGTGTATTATTTTTTACAAAATCCTCACACGATTCTATTACTTCCCTTAATAAGGGCTTATAAGCTGTTTGTTTTTTTTGATTTAAAAATCTAGGATGTACTTTTAAGCCACAATCAAATTGTTTGATTTCTTGATAAGACATTTGATACAGGTTATATTGTTTGTCTTCTTCATTTGTCAATTCAGTTCCATCATGCTTTAAGCAATAGGTTTGTGATATAAATGGCTCATGGGAAACAATTATTTGACTATCTCCTGAAACTACTACATCTAACTCAATAGCATGTACTCCTAATTTTATAGCTTCCTGAAAAGAAGCCAATGTATTTTCTGGCAACAATCCGCGGCACCCCCTATGACCGATTAATAACATATTATAAATAAATATTTAAATACAATACTAAGATAATCAAAATATGTTTTTAAAAAAAGGAGGAATATCTGAATACCAGTTAGTTGAAATTAACGGACTTTTATATTCTTTTTCATTTGTTCAACTATATTGTAAACTGCAGGGCAAATCTCCACATTATTTAAAGTGATATCCAATACTCCTTGGAATTTTCTTCTATTAGTATGCGGGTACTCCTTACATGCCTTTGGACGCACATCGTAAATCAGACAATAATTATCGTCTGCTAGAAAAGTACATGGAGATGATTGTAACACATGAAAATCATCTTCATCTACACGTAAATATTGCTTTATAAATTGAGGTTGTTTCATTTTTAAATGCTTTGAAACTCTTTCAATATCTTTATCGGTAAAAATAGGACTTGTAGTTTTACAACAGTTACCACAAGTAAGACAATCCGTGTTTTCAAATTCTTCATCATGCAAATCCTGCATGATATAATCTAAATTTTTAGGCGGATGCTTTTTTAGTTTTGTAAAAAACTTTTTATTCGCGACATGAGCATCTTTAGCTAATTTTGGTAACTCTTTTAAAATATCATCCATAGAACAAAGATATTTGTTTTCTTTGTAACGATTAACACATTTACAATGGAAAACATACTACAATCAACTATAGGAACTTTATTTATTATTATACTGCTTGCAGTTTTAAGAATAAAATCTCGTAAAAAACTACCTAACAATGTTACTAACAAATTAGGAATTAACAAATTTTATCTTTTTGCTGGCATATTTTTCACAATTATAGGAGTTTCTTGTTTTTGTTTAATGATCTTAAACAACGATATAAAAAGCTATATAACAGCTTTTTTAGGTTTAGCTTTATTTGCAGGGGTTGGACTACCTGCTTTAATGTGGTATTTTAACCATAAGATTAGTTTTAACGACGAAGTTTTAGAAGTTACAAATTCTTTTGGTAAAACTACTAAAATGAAGTGGTCTGAAATAACAACTATAAAATATCATAATGGTATTGGAACGCTCCAATTTACAAACTCTAAATGCGTTAAGCTAAAAGTACACCAACATATAAAAGGACTCTCTAATTTGCTTTCAATGATTGAGAAAAAAACTAATTATTCTGAAAAGGATTTTAATATCGGTTTGTAAAATGGATATTCTGGGAACCGCATTACTAGATTACTACAACGGGAATTATTCTGAGGACATTATTACGGAATCTACCATTTCAGAAGAAGATGAATTGCCCTTGAAACACTTATTCCGATCTTATAATGAAATGCCCGTCATAGAACAAAAAGCATTAACATTATGCAAAGGGAAAGTATTAGATATTGGCTGTGGAAGCGGAAGTCATAGTTTGTATTTACAAAACAAAAAAAAACTAATTGTAGATGCTATAGATATCTCTAAAGGCGCTTCGGAAGTTGCAAAACTTAGAGGAGTTCATAATGCTTTTCATAAAAACCTATTTGAAGTAAAAGAAACCTACGATACTCTTTTGTTATTAATGAATGGAATTGGGATTTGTGGTAAAATAGAACGTATCAATTTATTTCTACAGCATTTAAAAAGCTTATTAAATACTAATGGTCAAATATTATTGGATTCATCTGACATTTCATACATGTTTGAACAAGATGAAGAGGGTGGTTTTTGGGTAAATCCTGATGAGTATTATGGTGAGGTAGAATTTACCATGTCCTATAAAGGCGATAAATCAGAAACTTTTGACTGGCTGTATTTAGACTTTAATACGTTACAAAACGCTTGTCATGCTAATGGATTAGAGTGTGAGTTAACACAAGAAGGGGAACATTATGATTTTCTAGCTAGGATTACAGTTATAAAGGACAACTAATAGATATCGTCCTACGGTATATTCATGTATTTATGTGTTTGTAATGACATTTTCCATTTCGGATTTTTCATTACATACTCAACCATTAACGGAATCATTTCATCTTTTTTACTCCATTCTGGCTGCATAAATAACATACAATTGTCATTTACTTTTTCTGCTTGTTCTTCAGCAAACTTAAAATCACTCTTGTTATAAATAATTACTTTTAACTCATGCGCAGCATCATGTACTTCCTGAGTAGGTAACTTTGTTTTTTTAGGAGATAAACAAATCCAATCCCAATCTCCGGAAAGCTTATACGCTCCAGAAGTTTCTATATGTGTTTTTAACCCGCTTATTTTTAAAGCATCAGTCAATGGTTTCATATTCCACATTAATGGTTCTCCACCAGTAACAACAATTGTATCAGAATATTTAGCTGCATTTTCCGCAATTTGAATAGTATTCGTTGGAGGGTGTAAATTAGCATCCCAACTTTCCTTCACGTCACACCAATGGCATCCAACATCACAACCACCTATTCTAATAAAATAAGCTGCTGTCCCCTTATAAAAACCTTCTCCTTGAATAGTATAAAATTCCTCCATTAACGGAAGCATTTCTCCTTTACCAACTAATACTTTAATATCTTTCTGCATACGTTCGGCAAAGGTAACTTAAAATCATACAAACAAGAAATAATACTTTTCCCATAATTTGTATATTATATTTTAAGTTAAACATCTAATTTAAGTCTGATTTTTAATTTGATATTGACTATTTTTATCAAAATTTTATTAAAGATGACAGACTCAGAAAAGTTTTTTAATCATATCAATGAAGGATATACTACCAAAGGTGATTTTATAACAATTGGAGCTGCAATGTTAGGCGAAGAAACGCTAACCAATGCTTTTGTAAAAATCCCTCTAAAAACTTTAAACCGCCATGGATTAATAGCCGGAGCTACTGGTACAGGTAAAACAAAATCTCTACAAGTATTAGCAGAAAACCTATCTAAAAAAGGAATTCCTGTATTATTAATGGATATGAAAGGAGATTTGAGTGGTATAGCTCAACCTAGTCCTGGGCATCCCAAAATTGATGAGCGACATGAAAAAATAGGAGTTCCATTTAACGCTTCAAATTTCCCGGTTGAAATTTTAACACTATCTGAACAAGGTGGTGTTCGTATGCGTGCTACAGTTTCTGAATTTGGACCTGTATTATTATCAAGAATTTTAGATGTTACCGAAACTCAAGCAGGAATTATTTCTGTGATTTTCAAATATTGTGATGACAATCAATTAGGCTTATTAGATTTAAAAGATTTAAAAAAAGTACTGCAATTTGCCACAGGAACTGGAAAAGAAGAATTCCAAGAAGAATATGGAAGAATTTCAACCTCATCTACTGGTGCTATACTCAGAAAAATAATTGAAATTGAACAACAAGGAGGAGATTTATTCTTCGGGGAAAAGTCGTTTGATGTTAGTGACCTTACACGAATTGATAAAAACGGAAAAGGATATATCAACATTTTACGTTTAACAGATATTCAGGATAAACCGAAACTTTTCTCTACCTTCATGTTGAGTTTGTTGGCCGAAATATATGAGACATTTCCTGAGCAAGGAGATGCTGACCAACCTGAATTAGTATTATTCATTGATGAAGCTCATTTAATTTTCAAAAATGCATCCAAAGCATTATTAGAACAATTAGAAAGTATTGTAAAACTAATTAGATCAAAAGGAATTGGATTATACTTTGTAACTCAAAATCCAACTGATGTTCCTGAAGGAATATTAAGTCAACTAGGGTTAAAAATACAACACGCTTTAAGAGCGTTTACAGCTAAAGACAGAAAAGCAATTAAACTGACTGCACAAAACTATCCTGAAACTGATTTTTATGACACCGCCGAAATATTAACTTCACTTGGTATTGGTGAAGCTTTAGTTTCGGCCTTAGATGAAAAAGGAAGACCTACTCCATTAGCAGCAACTTTATTGCGTGCACCAATGAGTAGAATGGATGTTTTAACAGCAAAAGAATTAAAAACTCTTATTAACGATTCTGATTTAGTAAAAAAATACAAAGAAGAAATTGACCGTGAAAGTGCTTATGAAATTTTAGAGCAAAAAATTCAAGTATCTAAAGAAGCTAAAGAAGCTAAAGAACAAGAAATTACTCGTCGAGAAAAAGAAAAAAATAAAACATCTACTAGAAGAAGTACCCGTCAGAACCCTGTAATAAAGGTACTAACAAGTGCTACATTTATTAGAAGTGCGCTGGGGATTTTAAAGAAATTAATTAAATAAAAATTGAAAAACAGATTCCTGATTAGCTGGGAATAACAAAATAAATTTTATTATGAAAAAAACAATTTTAATAGCCATTGCTTCTTTTACTTTAATTCAATGTACTAAAAAAGAAGATCCTTTTTTAATTCAAAAAAATAAAATTGGAGTTTTGCAAAAAGAATATACCATCAAACAAATTGACTCTGTATTTGCTAATGACTCTATTGTAAAATATGTTGCTGGCGATGAATTTACAGGAAATTCAACTGATATTAAAGTTTTTGAAAAAGGAGGCGCTCATTTACTTTCATTATCTCCATCTGAATCTTTAGATAACAATGCAAAAATTAACATTGTAACTATTCATGATGCAAGATATAAAACTGATAAAAATGTAAGTTTAACAAGTACTTTTAAAGATTTTAAAACTCATTATGAAGTTTTAAAAATTGATAGGATTTTGAATAACATTAACGTTGAGTTTAAAAATCAAGAGTTCTACATCACTATAAGTATTGACGAATTACCTAGCGCTTATAAATTTGATTACTCAAGAACTATAGATGCTGCAAGTATACCTGATACCGCTAAAATTAAAAGTATGCGATTGGATTGGTTCTAAACCACTGGTGGGATTTAATATAAATTAATACTACTTGAATGATTAAGGAATCAACTATTTTTTCGACATAATAAAAAAACAATTTTACAATGAAAAAATTTTTGATTCCTTTTATATTTTCTTTTATCGCATTATCATGTAGTAACACATCTACCTCACAAGAATTAAACAACCCAAAATTAAAAAAAGCTTATTTTGCAAGTGGATGCTTTTGGTGTGTTGAAGCTATTTTTGAAAGCGTAACAGGAGTTGAAGAAGTTATTAACGGATATTCTGGAGGGCATACTCAAAAACCAACCTATGAAAGCAGTAACACTGGACGAACAGGACACGCTGAAGCTGTTGAAGTAATTTACAATCCTCGAAAAGTAAGTTTCACAACATTAGTTGACATCTATTTCGGATCGCAAAACCCAACCCAAGTTAATGGTCAAGGTCCTGACAGAGGATCTCAATACCGATCAATTATTTTTTATCAAAATGATAATCAGAAAAAAATAATTCTTGATAAAAAAGAAGCATTATCTAAACAATTAAATTCGAAAATTGTTGCTGAAGTGATGCGGTTTGATAAATTTTGGATTGCAGAAAATTATCATCAAAATTATGAGCGTCTTCATCCAAAAAACAGATATATCCAAGGGGTATCAATACCTCGCTTAAATAGATTTAAAAAGAAGTTCCCTCTTCTTTTAAAAAACCATCATTAAACTATTATTATTTAAGCAATTAACTATTTCATATATTTGCTTTACCCTTAATTATAGCAAAATGAAAAAACTTTACTTTACCCTTATTCTTTTCAGCATGCATTCCTTATATTCTCAAGACACAAAAAATGTCTTGTTTTTAGGAAACAGTTACACTTATGTAAACAATTTACCAAGCCTTGTACAGCAAGTAGCAGCATCAACTGGAAATACATTTACTTATGACAGTAATACACCCGGAGGTTATAGACTTAAAAGTCATACCACTAACACAACTAGTATTAATAAAATACAAGTAGGTAATTGGGATTATGTAGTTTTACAGGACCAAAGTCAATTCCCTTCATTTCCAGATGACCAAGTAGCTACAGAAGTATATCCATATGCTACTCAACTAAGTAATTTAATTAAACAACACAATCCATGTGCTACACCAGCTTTTTATATGACTTGGGGAAGAGAAAATGGTGATGCTGGAAACTGCGGAGGATGGCCGCCTGTTTGTACTTATGAGGGCATGGACGATTTATTACGTCAACGTTACCAAGCAATGGCCAATGATAATAACGGAATCGCATCCCCAGTAGGAGCGGTTTGGAGGTACTTGAGAACTAATTACCCTACTCTAGACTTGTATTCTGGTGACGGTAGTCATCCTTCTTTAATGGGGAGTTACGCTGGGGCTATAACTTTTTATTGCTCACTCTTCAGGAAAGACCCAACTTTAGTTACTTTTAATTCATCTTTAAATGTAGCCGATGCTGCTATTATTAAAAATGCTGTAAAAACTGTAGTTTTTAATGATTTACAAGAATGGAATATTGGCAAATACGATCCTGTTGCTAACTTTACAAGTACTAATACTAATGAAGCATATACTTTCACCAATACAAGCGACTTTGGTATTGGTTATTCTTGGGATTTTGGAGATGGAAACACTTCTACTAACGAAAACCCTAATCACAGCTACACAAATAATGGTGATTATACAATCACATTAACTGTCACAAATTGCGGAAGAACCGCTATTACAACTCAAAATATTACCATTAGTGCTTTAAACATTGAAGGCAACACACCTGTTGATAACAACTTCTACTTAGCTAAAAACCCAGTGTCCGACTACGTTATTATTAACTCTAATTTATTTCCTCAAAACAAATATCAAATTAAAATAACATCGGTGATTGGTCAACGAATTTTAAAAATAGACTCTAACACTAATGCAGCTCAAGAAATTAATATTTCTCATTTATCAAGTGGATTATATCTATTAGAGATCACTGATACTGAAAAGAAAATATACCAAACTAAGTTCTTAAAATACTAAAGTCAAAAACGAAGCTTTCTGTTTCGGTTTTATTTTTATATATTTGTGAAACACTGTTTCAATTATTAAAACACAAGCGATGTCAACAGCATTTAAAGCAACATTAGAGTACGCAAAACAACTCGACAATGAAGATAAAATCAGCTATTTACGCAATGAATTTCATATCCCTAAGGACAAAAAAGGGAATGAGTGGATTTACATGTGTGGTAACTCATTAGGATTACAACCAAAATCTACGAAAGAGTATATCAATCAAGAATTAGAAGACTGGGCTAACTTTGGAGTTGAAGGACACTTTGAAGCGAAGAATCCTTGGATGCCATATCATGAATTCCTAACAGAATCTATGGCTAAGATTGTTGGTGCTAAACCAATTGAAGTAGTAACTATGAATACCTTAACAACAAATTTACACTTGTTAATGGTATCTTTTTATCAGCCAACAAAAACAAAATATAAAATAGTTATAGAGTCTGATGCTTTTCCTTCTGATCGATATGCTGTGGAGTCACAATTAAATTTTCATGGTTTCGATCCTAAAGAAGGATTGGTAGAATGGAAACCTCGTCAAGGAGAAGAGTTACTTAGAATGGAAGATTTAGAAACCATTCTTGAGGAACAAGGAGATGAAATAGCATTATTACTAATTGGTGGTGTAAATTACTACACTGGTCAATATTTAGATATCAAACGTATTGCAGAAATTGGTCACGCTAAAGATTGTATGGTTGGTATTGATTTAGCTCATGGAGCTGGAAACATCAGTCCTGAATTACACGATTCTGGAGTAGATTTTGCCGCTTGGTGTACGTATAAGTATTTAAACTCTGGACCTGGTAGTTTAGCAGGATTATTCATTCATGAAAAACATGCATACAATAAAGATTTAAAAAAGTTTTCAGGATGGTGGAGCCATAACAAAAATACACGTTTTAACATGCGTCAGGATTTAGATGTTACTCCAGGTGCTGAAGGATATCAATTAAGCAACCCTCCAATTTTATCTATGGCAGCAATTAAAGCCTCTTTAGATATGTTCAACAACGTAGGAATGGATGCTTTACGTGAAAAATCAGAAAAGCTTACTGGTTATTTTGAGTTTTTACTGAATACTATTGAATCTGATAGCATTAAAATAATTACACCTACTAACCCAAAAGAAAGAGGGTGTCAATTATCTATCCAAGTAAAGAATGCTGACAAAAGCTTACACAAAAAGTTAACAGAAAACCATATCATAACGGACTGGAGAGAGCCAGATGTTATCCGTTGTGCACCAATCCCTATGTACAATTCATTTGAAGATGTATACAAAATGGTTGAAAAATTAAAAGAATTAGTTTAAAATATAGAATAACATGAACAAAGGAAAACTAATAAAACACAAAGCAACACCAAGAGGTAAATTTCCACATGTAAAACGTGTCGGTGATTTTATATTCGTTTCTGGAACAAGCTCTAGAAGAACAGACAATACTTTTGAAGGTGTTGAAGTAGATGAGTTTGGAACTACCAAATTAGATATTAAAGCACAAACAAAAGCTGTACTAGAAAACATTAATGACATTTTACAAGAAGAAGGTGCCAGTTTAAAAGATATCGTTGATGTTTCTTCATTTTTAGTTAACATGAATGACTTTGGTGGATATAATGAAGTGTATGCTTCATACTTTGATTATGATGGTCCTACACGTACTACAGTAGCTGTGCACCAATTACCACATCCTCATTTATTAATTGAGATTAAAGTTACAGCATATAAGAAACAGTAATAATGAGAATATTTTTCTTCTTCATATTATCCTTTTCATTTTTTAAATCATTTTCAGATGCTGGAAACGCATATCGTTTCCACACTGAAGTGACACTTAAAGACGAGACCAAAATAACTGGTTATATATATCATTCAAGTTATAATGAATATAATAGGTATGTTGATAGTAATTTAATTAACTTCCTAAAAAAGGATCATATAAAGAGTATTACTTTATACACTCACATTGTTCCTACTGATGTTCAAAATAGAGTCTTAGACTTTTCATCAATAGAATTCAAAAGAGTTTTTAACCTTGATGAAATTGATACTATTAGAGTACATGATACACTTCAATTTGAAGTTGGAGATAAATTAATTGAATTCTCAGCAAAAGAATTTGACTTAATAAAAGCTCATCCCCCTAATTTCAAAATTATTCATAATGACAATTTTTCAGAAAATTGTTTCCATTTATTAATATCTTGGAATAAAAAGAGTTCTTTTAACAAAATAGAAAAAGATTTTTCTGCCTTTTTAAACAAACGTACTATTACCTCAAGCATAGAACTCGAATCAATTGCGTCTTTTTTAAAGACAAAAAAAGAAGAGTTCTTTAACCAACAAATTCTTTTAATCAACTATTGCGAAGCTTTATAAATAAAATGAATACCAACAAAAAAATTCTAAACACTTCTGTCGAAAAAGCATTCAAAATATTGGATTGCTTTACTCCTTCTATTGAAGAATTAGGGGTTACTGAAATTGCTCAAAAAATGGGCACTAACAAAAGTGCTGTATACAGAATGTTGGCTACCATGGTTGCATTGGATGTGATTCAACAAAACCCTGAAAATGAAAAATATCGTTTGGGATTAAAGTTATTCGAATTAGGCCAACGTGTTTCTATCAATAAAAACTTTATTAATAAGGCCAGACCTTTTATGGAGGAATTAGTGAAACGTGCAGATGAAACTGCTCATTTAGCTATTTATAAAAATCAAGAAGTTTATTTTTTAGATAAAGTTGAAGGCCCTCACGATTTACAAATAAACACTCAAATTGGATCTAAAAAACAGCTGTATTGTACCGGATTGGGGAAAATAATGTTAGCTTTTGGAGAACCAAATTACAAAGTTGTAATTCAAAATTTATCATTGGATCCAATTACCGAACACACCATTACAGACAAGACAAAACTACTCTCAGAAATTGAAAAAATAAAAAGCGAAGGATTTGCATTGGATATGGAAGAAAATGAAGTTGGACTAATATGTGTTGCAGTTCCTGTGTTTAATCGAAATGGAAAATTTATTGCTGCAATAAGTAATTCAGGTCCTACAGCAAGGTTTAACCAAGCAAAAATTCAAAACTACACTGACGTACTAAAAGATACTGCAAACCAATTGAAAGTAATTTTCAATTAATTGACATAATTATGAAGAAACTATTAAATTATATCAACGGCGAATTCAAGGCTCCTATTAATGATGAATGGGTAGATAATTACGATCCTTCTAACGGAGAAGTATATAGTTTAATTCCGAACTCATCAGAAGCTGATATAGAAAATGCTTATCAAGCAGCAGCAAATGCTTTCCCATCTTGGTCTAATACTACTTTAGAAGAACGCAGTAAAATACTCTCTAAAATAGCATCATTAATTGAAGAAAACCTTGAAGAATTTGTTGCCGCAGAATCACAAGATAATGGAAAACCATTAAGCTTAGCAAGAGCTGTAGACATTCCTAGAGCATCTAGTAATTTTCAGTTTTTTGCAAATGCAATTACACAGTTCTCAAGTGAATCTCATGAAAGTGTCGGCTTAAATGCTTTCAATTTCACCTTACGCAGTGCCATAGGTGTTGTAGGATGTATTTCTCCTTGGAATTTACCTTTGTATTTATTTTCTTGGAAAATAGCCCCTGCATTAGCTACAGGAAACACAGTAGTTGCAAAACCTAGCGAAGTAACTCCTATGACAGCTTACTTATTAGGTAAAATATGTAATGAAGCTGGTTTACCAAAAGGTGTCTTAAATATTGTTCACGGATTAGGTCATACAACAGGTCAGGCTATTGTAGCTCATGAAAAAATAAAAGCAATTTCTTTTACAGGAGGAACAGCAACTGGAGCTCATATTGCTCGTACAGCTGCACCAATGTTTAAGAAACTGTCATTAGAATTAGGTGGTAAAAACCCCAATTTAATATTTGCTGATTGCGACTATGAAAAGATGTTGAACGTTACGTTAAAGTCTTCATTTGCTAATCAAGGTCAAATTTGTTTATGTGGATCCCGTATTTATGTAGAACGTAGTATTTACGATAAATTTAAAACAGACTTTATAGCACGAGTAAAAGCTTTAAAAGTAGGGCACCCATCAGAACCTGATACTAATATTGGAGCATTAGTTTCTAAACCACACATAGAAAAAGTAAAATCATATATTGATATCGCTGAACAAGAAGGGGGAACAGTTATCGCTGGAGGTAACTATGTAACCGTTAAAGGTTATGAAAACGGATATTATTTAGAGCCAACTGTAATTGAAATAACTGAACCTAATTGCCGATTAACACAAGAAGAAATATTCGGACCTGTAGTTACCCTAATGCCTTTTGATACTGATGAAGAAGCATTAACTTTAGCAAACGGTGTCCGTTACGGTCTATCAAGTACCATTTGGACAAATAACTTAAATAGAACAATGCTTTTAGCAAAGCAATTGGAAGCAGGAATTGTTTGGGTTAACACATGGTTAATGCGTGATTTAAGAACCCCATTTGGAGGAACAAAAGACTCTGGTGTTGGAAGAGAAGGTGGTTTAGAAGCCTTACGTTTCTTTACAGAACCAAAGAATATATGTATAAAATATAATTAAAATATCATACTGGGCTTTTCGAAGTGTTTATATTAAAAGAAATAATTAACAATACCGATTTCCTTTTTCAAAGGAATAACAAAATAAAATATTGCCATGAATTTAGACTTAACAAACAGAAACGCATTAGTTTGCGGAAGTACTCAAGGAATAGGAAAAGCATCTGCTAAACAATTAGCAGAAATGGGAGCAAACGTTACTTTAGTTGCAAGAAACGAAGATAAATTGAAAGCCGTTTTAACTGAGTTAAACGCTACAGAAGGGCAATCACACAACTACATTATTGCTGATTTTCAAAACCCAACTGATTTGGGGGCTAAAATCACTGGTGCGAATAAAGAGTTTCATATTTTAATTAATAACACAGGGGGACCTGCAGGAGGGCCAGTATTTGGCGCTACTTTAGATCAGTTTGAATCTGCTTTTACACAGCACTTAAAATGTAACCACGTGTTAGCACAAGCGGTTGTTCCAGGAATGAAGAATGCAGGTTTCGGAAGAATTATAAATATTATTTCTACTTCTGTAAAACAGCCATTAGCAGGACTTGGTGTTTCTAACACCATTCGCGGAGCTGTAGCTAATTGGTCAAAAACTTTAGCTGGTGAATTAGGTGCTTTTGGAATCACAGTCAACAATGTTTTACCAGGAGCAACAGGGACTGAACGTCTGAATGAAATCATTAATAATAAAGCTACTAAAAGCGGCAAATCATTCGAAGAAGTTTCAGTTGTAATGAAATCACAAGTTCCTGCAAATAGATTTGCTAAACCTGAAGAAATTGCAAATGCTGTAGCTTTTTTAGCTTCAGAAGCGGCTTCCTACATAAACGGAATTAACGTTCCGGTTGACGGAGGGAGAACAAAAAGTTTATAATCCTCCAAAACAAAAACGTATCTTAGAAAGATTAATTCTAGCTAATAGTTCATTATGAAAAGAAAACTTCGCATAAACGGTCATTCACATTTACTTCCCTATCCTGAACAAATCCCTGCTTTTATGAAGGAAAAGGAAATTTTCTGGGTTGATGATGAACGTAAATACATGTTACAAAAAGGATGGAAACGTCCCGTAACTGATTCTAGTTTTTTCTTAAATGAAAAGTTAGAGTGGATGGAACGTAATAAAATTGATCATGCAGTAGTCTTGAACTTATCTCAACTATATGGTAATGGATTGCGTATTGAAGAAATGAAACATGCCTTAAAATTTCAAAATGATTTTAATGCAAAAGTACAGCGAGATAACCCTAGTAAATTTACATGTGGCTTCGTCGTACATCCAGGCTTTATAAATGGAGCTTTATGGGAAATAGAACGTTGCGTAGAAGAATTAGGCATGAGAGTATTGTGTTTACCTACACATTACATGGATTCAATTGGACAATGGCGTTGTATTTTTGATGAAGAAAATGATCCTATTTTTGAATTAGCCAATAAATACAAACTTGCTATTGAAGTACACCCTTATGATGGGGATAAAATGATCAAGCTAGCAAATACTGCTTGGCGTTTTCATTTAGTTTGGATGTTAGCACAATGTGGAGATGCTTATCATTTTTACACCTTAAATGGGATGCAAGAACGTTACCCGAACATAAGAACTTGTTTTGCTCATGGTGGACAATTAGCTCAAATGAATTTAGGGCGACGTATTCAAGGATTTGATGGAAGACCTGATTTATTTGAAGGAAAAACGCATCCAAGAAAAGCCGTCGGACATAAAAACATCTATTTTGATACGCTTGTTCATGATACAGACTCATTGAAACTTACTTTTGAACGTCAGGGAACAAAGCAAGTAATAATGGGATTAGATGACCCATATCCTTTAGGAGAAATGGAAAGTGATGCTCAATCATCTTATCCTGGAAAAATATTAGATTTAGCGAAAGAACGCAACTTGTTAAATGAAAAAGAATATGATGATATTTGGGAACATAACGTCTTGAATTGGTTATTTGGTGACGATGAAAAAGCAAAAGAAAATTTAGTTAAAAAGATCTTATCTGGAAATTAAACCCCAGCTTGATTATAAAACAATAATGTATTCTAGACCTCATAAATTTTATATATTTATGAGGTCTAATTATTTAAACACATTTATGACTGACGTTACTTCTTTTTATAACTTATCACATATTTTTATTTCTGGTATTGGAGCAGTGCTTCTGATTGCAATTTGGCATAATATCAGACAAAGGTTTAGTAGTTTATTAGAAGAAAATCAGTCTAATAAAAGAGTAGACAAAGGATTATTGTATTTAAGTTTTGCTATGCTTGTTTGGGTCGCTTCTGGATGTTGGACCTATTTTGGAAACTCATTAAATTTACAAAAAGGAATTGGGTTCCAACTAGGTATAAATTTACTTTCTATTATAAATAACCTATTTTTACTATTAGCACTATTCTACTTCTATTACGCTCCTAAATTTATTTACAACAACATCAAGAACATCAAAATAATTATAACCATTATTATTGTTACCTCGCTATTAACATTCGGTTTATCATACCACTTAGGTGTAAATAACATTAGTAACGGAATAAAAATTAGTGGTATTCCAGATGTAATGTTATCTGCCTTTTTATGCTGGTTATTAGCTGTATCCTTTTTCAAAACATTTATTTATAGAGGTTTAAAAATCATTTCTTACCTTTCAATAGCTGTAATACTTTTGGTATTTGTATCACAATTATCAGATGTATTCATTCATTTTGGGGACGAATTCAGCAACAATTTCCTTAAAATCATTGCGAAAACTTCCTTGATTTGTATTTGTTTGGTATTAGCCACAACTTGGGTTATTCGCTTAGCTAGTATGCCTAAACCAAATGAAATGAATCTTAAGTTTATTGACTGGGGATTAGTTACTATCAGTATACCGGCTAAAGGGATTATCAATCGAACCTTTGATTTTAAATCTAAAACAACCCAGTACAAAAACTTATTAAAATTTGCTATTAGGAGAAAGCATGGAGAAGGCAATTCACAAAGTATTTTAGTGGGCTCCGGAGGTGAAATAAAAAGTCAAACCTACCTCACAAGAATCATAGACAATATCAATGTAATTTTAGAGTTAGATGATCATAACCTTATAGAAAGGCGTGATTTACTCGCCTTTATTGGCGAGGGAAACTACCGTTTGCGCATGCTTCCTAACAACATTACTATAGATACCACCCTACTAGAAGAATTCAACAAAAGCACTGAAAATCAAACTTATAATGCTATTTGTAATTAATTGTAATAAGAGTTACAAAAGCTCACAAACCATTATTTTTTAGAATAAAAAAACACATCATTTATTTTTAGAGACCACAAGTTAGAGTTTTGTTTTTCAACTTTAAATCTAAAAATAATGAACACTATTGCCTCATCAAAGCCAGATACTATATTTGGTCATCCGAAAGGATTATTTTATTTGTTTTTTGCTGAATTATGGGAACGCTTTTCTTTTTACGGGATGCGTGCTCTTTTGGTTTTATATATGACAAAACAGCTACTCTTTGAAGACACTATGGCTTTTGGAGTATATGCCGCCTATTCCTCTTTAGTATATGTTACTCCACTTATAGGTGGAATTTTAGCAGATAAAATATTAGGTTTTTCAAAAGCAATTACTATTGGAGGCATTCTCATGGCTTTGGGTCACTTTTTTTTAACTTTTGAACAACCTATTATCTTTTATGGCTCACTAGGATTGATTATTGTCGGTAACGGTTTTTTTAAACCAAATATTTCATCTTTAGTTGGCGAATTATATCAAAATAACAATGAAAAAAGAGATGCGGGATTTACCATATTTTATTTAGGAATTAATATTGGTGCAGCTATTGCTCCACTATTATGCGCATGGGTAGCAGAATTGTACGGCTGGCATTATGGATTTGTTTTAGCAGGAATTGGTATGCTTGTTGGATTATTGGTTTTCAAAAAAGGGCTTAAAAAAGATGCTTTTAACGGAAAAGGTGAAGCCCCACAAACCCTTAAAAAAATAAAGAAAGGAATTACTCCAGAACATAAAATAATACTAGGAGCAATCCTTTCCGTTCCTTTATTCGCTTTAATCATTAAATTTAATCAGTTTGAACATTATTTAGTTTGGCTTGTTTCAGTATTTATCATTGGCTATATTATTTACATCTTTAAAATAGTAAGTATTAATGAAAGAAAGAGATTGTTTGTTGCTGTATACTTTACGATATTGTATGTGTTATTTTCAGCCATTTTTGAGCAAGCAGGGAGTTCATTAACTTTATTTGCTGACAGAAACGTGAATCTTGTAGGTCTAAATGCCGCAGGAACCAATAGTATCAATGCAGGGTTTATTATGCTCTTAGCAATACCATTTTCAATATTATGGACATACTTAACAAAAAAAAGAAAGAACCCAAATTCCCCTGTTAAATTCGGAATAGGCATGATTTTACTTGGCCTAGGGTTTGTTATTTTTGCTACTTCTGCTTCAAGTGCAGACGCTTTTGCAAGAACGTCAATGTTCTATTTAGTAGTTGGGTATTTTGTATTAACGGTTGGTGAATTATTTTTATCTCCAATTGGATTATCTAAAATGACAGAGTTATCTCCTGGGAAATATTTAGCATTCATCATGGGCGTTTGGCTATCAGCAAATTTTTATGGTCACTTTTTTGCCGGTAAAATTGCCGTTTTAACTGCTAGTAAAGAAGGGAATTCTATATTCACCGAAGGTGGTTTCGCTAAAATAATTAAAGCTATTACTGGTTTAAACAACGAAATTATTTCAAATGGAACTGAAGCATTACAGCAATTATTTTCATATGTATCAATTTATGCCAGCTTTGGAATAATATCAATCATTGTTGGTATTATTGCTTTATTAGTATCCCCTTTCATTAAGAGGTTAATGATTGATATTAAATAAAATGATTGATAGAATAAGACCTCACATTTATTATATATTTGTGGGGTCTTATTAATTATAACAATATGCATTTTATCCCTCAAGAATTAGATGATTACGTTGTCGCTCATTCACAAAAAGAACCTGAGCTACTACAGCAATTAACTCGTGAGACATATCAAAAGATACTACAACCTAGAATGTTGAGTGGACATTACCAAGGAAGGGTATTGAGTATGATTTCTAAATTGGTAAATCCTACAACCATATTAGAAATTGGAACATATACTGGGTATTCTGCATTAAGTTTGGCAGAAGGAATGAAACAAAACGGGCAATTACACACCATAGATGTAAATGAAGAATTGATTGATTTTCAGCGAAAATATTTTGACAAATCAGGTTATGGAGAACGCATACACCAACACTTAGGAAGTGCTATAGATATTATTCCAACGCTAGATGTCAAATTTGATTTAGTTTTTATAGATGCTGATAAGCCTAATTATGTCAACTACTTTAACATCATTATCGACAAAATGAATCCAGGAGGAATTATTTTATCCGATAACGTTTTATGGAGTGGTAAAGTTTTGGAACCTCTACAATCTAAGGATGAATCTACTAAAGTTTTATTAAAATATAATAAACTTCTAAATGAAGATCCCCGAATAGAAACTGTATTATTACCAATTCGTGATGGTCTGACTGTCAGCAGAATTCTGTAAAACAGCACAACCTTTGTAGTACACCTAAATAAGCTTTCAACTTATCGAAAACAATAATTTTGGGTATATTTTTTCATCCAATAGTTATATCTTGATAAAAACATAACAAACTTTGAAATGAAAAAAATATTCTTATTTTCTTTTATTTGTGCGATTTTTATCTCTTGTAAAGATGATGCAGAAGAAATAGCCTCAATTACTCAAAATATTACGCTGGAAAAAGTTCAAGGAAAAGTAACTTCCCCTACTGGGAAAACTATAGCTAGAACATTTGTCTATTATGATGACAATGGTACTATTTACAGCACACATACAAATCAATTAGGAGAATTTGAAATTAATGTTCCTACTGGTGAAGGAGTATTAGCTATTCAAACAGGTAATGGAAAATTGTTTAGATCTACAAAGAATATCAATGTTGTTGAAGGGCAAATGTTAGATTTAAGAAATGAAAATTTTGTTCTGAACTCTAATTCAAACTTAGCTTTTGTTTCTGGTATTTATGATGAAATTCAAGCAATTATCACTAATTTAGGATATCAAACAACAGAACTTACTTTAGATGACATTACAAATAACAACCTAGATAATATCAATGGTTTGTTTTTAAATTGCGGAACTAATGACGCTATAAGTTTACCCAACTCCTTTTATGATAATTTAAATGATTTTATAACAAATGGGAATAGCCTATATGCTTCTGATTGGGCTTTAAGACTTTTGGTGGGTAATGACAACTATGTTCAAGATTGTACTACTGAGCGTCTTGGAGGGTTTATTCCAGATGAAATGATTTGTGGAGTAAGAAGTGGTACATTAGGTACACTTTCAAATAATACAATCATTAATAACGACTTAAGTGCTTTTACGGGTACTAATACAATTGACCTAGAATATGATTTACCTGATTGGATGCAGTTAAATTCAATTGACACAAGCTTCTGGGAAGTCTTGGTAGAAGATGCAAATTCAAATCCGTTAATGATAAAGACAAACAATATCAACTCAACAAATGATGATAGTATTTGGTATAGTGATAATGGAAACAAAGTAACTATTTGTCATATTCCACCTGGGAATCCTGAAAACGCACATTCAATTACAATTAGTGTAAATGCATTAGATGCACATCTAGCACATGGAGATACTATTGGAGATTGTGACGGGAGTTCTGGAAATATCTACTATACTACATTTCATAATCATGTTGGAGAAACTACTAACCCAACTATTGAACAGATAATGGAATATGTAATCTTAAATTTATAAAAACACTATAATTTATGAAAAGGGGTAATAATCAATATTACTCCTTTTTTATTGCTTAAAAGTTAACTTTAATGCAATCGTTTTTTAACTGCAAACACAAATAATTTTGCAACTAAAAAACCAACAATTGCTCCAGTTAATATATCGGATGGATAATGTGCTGCGAAATATAGGCGACTAAACATAAAAAGTATAGTCCATAAAATCAATATATAAATTGCTTTGAATTGCTTACCAAGTAATGATATAAAATATGTTGCTAAAGCAACAGAAGTAGCTGCATGACCCGAATAAAAACTGAAATTTGTTGGGTAAATAACCTCTCTAAACAATCCATCTAATACAGTGTTATTACAAGGTCTTGTTCTGACAATAACATTTTTTACTATTTCTGTCAACCCTAAAACTAATGCCAACATAATAATTCCACCAACTAGAATTATTAATATTTGTTTTTTAGTGAATTTCTTAAAAGCAAAAAAGAATAGAATTACAAAAAAAGGAATCCATACATAACTTTTTGTGATGAATAACCAAAAAGGATCTACAGTTACTGACCCTAATCCGTTTAAAAAATCAAGTATAAGGATATCATATTTTTGAATAAACTCTAACACTAAAACCGACGTTTAATTGGCCCTGTTAAATCGTCTATTTCTTCTTTTACTTTATTAATTTCTTTTCTAACATCACCAGTTAAATCCGTATCAATACCGTGGGCTTTTGTACTATTATGTATTTCAGATTTTATTTCATTCGTCGCATTTTTAATTTGAGACATTCCCTTTGCTAAAGTACGTGCTATTTCAGGTAACTTATCTGTACCAAAAATCATCACTACAATAAAGAGGATAAATATAATTTCAACACCGCTAATGAATAAAAAATGTGTATACATACTACAAATATAAATCTTATTCCGCATTTTAAGTATCTTGCAATTCAATATTATACAATTATGTGCAAGAAAATTAAATTAATATGGGAATTTCGTGGACCAACAGCTGAACAAACCGCTAAACATCATGTAATTCATTTAAAGGATTATATTGCTATTGAGAAACTTAACCTCAATAAAACAGGTATGGAGATTTCAGGAGAATTTGGCGCTTCAGCATATATGGTTATTGAAGAAAAAGATATGCCTAAAGTAAAATCGGCATTAAAACCACATAGAGGTCAGTACTATAATGAATAACCCATAAATTACCTCCTACACCTATAATTCACCTTTTATATTACAAGATGAAAAAAACATTCCTCCCACTACTTTTATTAGTATTTATATCAGCATGCAATCAACAACAAAAAGTAGATTTATTAGTTATAAACGCAAAAGCTTATACCGTAAATGATTCTCAAAAACTAGCTAGTGCTTTTGCTGTTAAAGACGGTAAATTTATAGCAATTGGGGATACACAAACCTTGATAGATCAGTATTCAGCAGCTACAGTTATTGATGCTAATCAAAAAACTATTTTTCCCGGACTAATCGATGCTCATTGCCATTTTTTAGGAATGGGGTTAGTCGCTCAAAAAATCCGCTTGGAAGGAACTAAAAGTTATGATGAAGTTTTAGAAAAGCTCCTTTCATTTCAAAAAGAAAAACAACTTGATTTTATAACTGGAAGAGGTTGGGACCAAAATGATTGGGAAATAAAAGAATATCCAACAAAAGAAAAATTAGATAATTTATTTCCTCACACCCCTGTAGTTATTCGTCGTGTGGATGGCCATGCTTTATTAGCTAATCAAGCTGCAATAACCTTAGCTGGTGTGACGATAAACACATTTGCTTCTGGAGGAGAAATACTCCAAAAAGATGGTGAATTAACTGGTGTTTTTATCGACAGACCTATGGAGTTAATCATGTCTATAATTCCTACTCCTACTAAAAAAGAAATAACAAAAGCATTACAAAATGCAGAAGATATTTGTTTTAGTTTAGGGCTTACCACAGTTAATGACGCAGGATTAGAAAGACATGAAATAGAATTGATTGACAGCCTTCAGCAAGCGAATAAATTAGCAATGAAAATTTATGCTATGGTATCTGCCAATAAAGAAAATTTAGATTATTACCTTAATAAAGGTATTGTAAAAACAGCTCGTTTAAATGTACGTTCCTTTAAATATTATGGAGATGGCTCTTTAGGCTCAAGAGGCGCTGCTATGAAACTTGCATACTCTGACAAAGAGCATCATCATGGCGCTTTAATTTATAGTGTGAAAAACTTAAAAGAAACTGCTCAACGTATTTCAAATTCTGATTTTCAAATGAACACTCATGCTATTGGAGATTCCACAAATTATATCGTCCTTAAAACATATAAAGAAGCCTTAAAAGGGAAAAAAGGTAGGCGCTGGAAAATTGAGCATGCTCAAATTATTGACCCAGATGACTTTCATTATTTCGAAAACATCATTCCCTCAGTACAACCTACTCATGCTACGTCTGATATGTACTGGGCTAAAGACAGAGTTGGTAAAGACAGAATAAAGAGTGGTTACGCATATAAAAAGTTACTTGATAAATATGGTAAAATTGCTTTAGGAACCGATTTTCCTGTTGAAAAAGTAAATCCAATGCTAACATTTTATGCCGCAGTTGCTCGTAAAGATTTAAACGGGTTTCCTGAAAATGGATTTCAAACAGAAAATGCGTTAACACGAGAAGAAGCCTTAAAAGGAATGACTATTTGGGCTGCATATTCAAACTTTGAAGAAAAAGAAAAAGGTAGTTTAGAAATTGGAAAGTCTGCTGATTTTATAATTTTAGATAGAGACATTATGACTATCGATATTGATGATATTCCTAATGCTCAAATTATAAAAACATTTTCTAATGGTGAACTGGTATATCAAAATAAACATATAAATGAATAAGTATATTGTATTATTAAGAGGTATTAATGTTGGTGGTAATAATAGATTACCTATGGCTGATTTACGCATACTGCTATCTACAAACGGATATGAAAATGTAATAACATACATCCAAAGTGGTAATATCCTGTTAGATTCTAAAAAAACTATCGATGAAACTAATGAACATATTAAACAATTGATAAAACAACAATTTGATTATGATATCCCTGTAGTAACATTAACTGATGAGGAATTTAAAAAGTGTTTTACAGAAAACCCTTATTTGAAAATTGAAGACAATATTAAAAAATTACATGTTACATTTTTAAAAAAAATCCCTAAAAATGACTTAGTTGAAAACATGGAAATCAATAGCACAAATAATGATTCTTATACAATTATTGATAAAACTATCTATTTACATATCCCAGGTGATTATCATAAAACCAAGTTTTCTAACACTCAATTTGAGAAAAAACTAAAAACTCAAGCCACAACTAGGAATTGGAGAACAATAACAAAACTATTTGAAATGATTACTGCATCATAAAAAAAACAAGATTAAAACCATTTACCCTAAGTTTAAATAAAAAACAAAAAGCCAATTCATAAGAATTGGCTTTTTGTTAGGTTATGCATAATAAAAAATCATCTAACAATAACAGTTTTTGATTTACTGTCCCAGTGCAATAAATGTTTATTTTTATTAAACCAATTTTTCCAAGTTTTAAGGTCGTTACTTTCAGTTTTCCCGATAGTTTTGTAGCTATATCCTGATTTAGATTTTAATTGAGATATTTGCCCAAGAAAATTACTAGCAGAAGTTAATTCAGTACTGTATCCTTCTTCTAGATTGTGAAATTCTTCAATAATTGAAATACGTTCTTGAACATATTTACAAGCTTTTTTATCTAAATCAATTTCATTATTGGAAAAAGAAAAACTACTAAATAAGATTGCGGTGATTAAAATTAATGTTTTCATAAGGTTTGGGGTTAATGTGTTTATATAGAATGAAACAAGACTAAAACCATTTACCCTAAGTTTATGCGAAAAAAAAACAATTACTTTTCTTATTTAATTATCATCCATCTCCATACTTGAACAGAATACGCAATTATAAAATCATTTGCCTTAAAGATTAATATAAATCAACTTTTATAGTACCTATAAAGTTTAATCATCTCAAATGGTATGACAAATAAATCTTTTAACTTAATTTTACTTCCATCTTTATCTTCCCATACTTCTAATGAAATTTCTTTTGCAACATTATTTATATTTGACTTTTCAAACTCCCTTACAAAACGATAAAATATCTCCAAGTCAAAAACCCAATTACTTTTAAATTTTCCTGAAAAAATTGTTTTGATTATTTCTACCTTAAAAAATTTAGCACCACATTGAGTATCATAAACAGGCAAGGATAACATGTTGCTTGCAAAAGTCGCAAATACTCTTCCAAAGAGATGTCGATACAACTTACGCTTAACATCGGCTCCTATTCTCCTGCTACGAGATCCGAAAACAAATAAAGCTTCATTCTTAAAATGGGACACTAACTTAGGTACTTCTGAAATAGGTGTAGATAAATCTGCATCAAGAAAACCAATAATAGAAAAACTCAACCATAAATTAGCAGCTAGCATACCCTCTCTAACCGCAGCTGCTTTACCTACATTATTTTTTAAATTTAAAACTAACATCCTATCATCTCTGTTATTCTGGATTTCTTTTAATAAATCTAATGTTGAATCAGTACTCCCATCATTGACAAATAAAAAATAGTAGTTAATATTAGCGTTATAAAATGTGATAAACTGATTTACATCAAGCCTATCTATCTCATTATAGCAAGGAATTACAACACATATTTTTTGCATATATTAATCTTCTTTTTTTATTACAATTACCTTTTCTGAAAAATATCCTCCATAACATTCGTTTCTCCAATTAGTAGCTTCCTCAGTTATATCACTCACAAATAATGTTACTGGTTTATTTTTTAAACTAGGAATGCTTAGTTTCATTGATGTATTGTTTTGAATTATTTGATACCTTTCTTCCAATTCTAAATTATATCGATATGCAGTCCCCGACAATAAATCTATATATACGCCTCTAATATTATTAAAACTTATAACGCTCCCCATAACAATAAACATCAAAATATACTTTGTTTTTTTATTTATCAATTTAAGCGACTCGGTCTCTTTTTCAAACTTAATGAATAACAAAAACATCGTATATAAAAAGCCTAACATAAAATAAAAACAAATAACATTTACTGCTCTTGACGGTGGTGCATTCCCCATGCTCCAAAAGCTTATAAAGAAACCCAAAAAAGAAATCATACATACGACTAAAAAAACCAAAACAGGGCTTGCCTTTAAAATTTCAGAAGAAATAACACCTAAGTTACCTTTTAGACTACTAAATAAAAGTATTGTTAAGAAACATAATAAAGGTATCCATATAACTACATTAATAACTAAGGCTCTCAAACTTTGAAATATTGAATTAAAAAACTGATGATTTTCTGGAAAAAATGTACCTCTAACAGAATTCCCAGGTGCTAAAATCACTATCAAAGAAAATATTAACACAACAGTAATAATAAGCGTTAAATGATACGATATTTTTTTATCCAAAATAATTTTATAAAGAAATATAAAAGATAAGGTAACCGCCCACATTATCATTGCTGTTTCATTTGTGCCTATAAGCAAAATTACATATACTATTGCGAAAAAGAAATGCTTTACTTTTTTAAATCTTAACAAGCTTATCAAACTACACATAAGAAGTATAGAAATAATATTAGATAATTGATACGTTACTGAGCCTGCATACCAGAATAGTCCTTCAGAAATATTAGGCATTTGAATAAAATAGGTAGCAACAAACAAACTAGTTATAACGTATCTGTTTTTTCTACTAATACTCACTACTGTTAATGAAACTAAATTGAAAACTGATTTAAACAGTAGTAAAACTAATGCTATTGGAAATAATTTATATAAAATAAATTTCCCTTTTATAAGAATGTCAAAACTTAATAAGATTGTAGATAAATACCGACCTGTCCAACCCAGATAAGAATCAATTTGAGCATTCCAAAAACCTAAATTTTGAGCCTTGGCAGCATAACAATAATCATCTGCACTAGGTTGATTAAAATAAGATATAACTAGTAAAGGAAAAATTGTAAAAACTCCCAATGCGATTATATATACATCATACTTAAATATAAAAGATATTTTTTCAGAAAACTGTTTAATCATATTTAGATATGAATTATTTATTTTACGAAGTTAACTTATTGATATAACATACAAAAGCCAACTCAATGTGAGTTGGCTTTTGTATTAAATAACTTGTTTAAAACATGAATTATCCTTTAACTTTATTTTTAAAGTTCTTGAACTTGTTTTCTTTTTCTTGTTTAGGCCAAGAGTTATTAGTCACATCAATATCAGCTGTTTCTAAATCAGGATCCACTGTAATACTAACTAGTTCTTTTTCAGAAGCAATTACTTTTTTCACTTCACTATCGTTCTTTCTCCATACTTGTGCAGGATATGTAACTTTTTCTGAAGTTCCATCTGCATATTTATACTCCACAATTAATGGCATTACCAAACCTCCTGGCTTGTTAAATTCTACTTCGTAAAAGAATTTTGGTGCTGGCATTGTAGCTCGTTCTTCAGTTGTAAAATTATCCATCATATATTCTTTTAAACTAGATGAATTATCAACTGCTGAACCTTTAGCTAATTTATCTGAATAATCTTCACTCCCCTCTTCTGCCATATACACTAATGGTGGCAAATCCGATTCTTTCATTCCTCTAGCTTCCATTCTTTTTTTCATTTTAACAGAAGGTTTCGAACTTACATAAAATTTCTTAACTCCTTTTACCCCTATATCAACATAATCTGTAGAATAGAACCATCCTCTCCAATACCAATCTAAATCAATTCCTGAAGCATCTTCCATAGATCTAAAGAAATCTTCTGGCGATGGGTGTTTAAACATCCAACGTTTAGAATATGTTTTAAACGCATGGTCAAACAACTCCTTACCCATTACTGTTTCTCTCAAGATATTTAATGCTGTAGCTGGTTTCCCATAAGCATTGTTTCCTAATTGATATACATTTTCAGGATTAGCCATAATAGGAGTAATAAAGCTCTGATCACCTTTCATATATCTTACTATTTTTTCTGGCGCTCCTCTACGTGATGGGTATTTTTTATTTGGAGCTATAGCTTCAGGAAACCACTCACCAAATTCTTGTTCTGCTATATATTGCATAAAAGTATCTAAACCTTCATCCATCCAACCCCACTGACGCTCGTCAGAGTTTACAATCATAGGGAAAAAGTTGTGTCCTACTTCATGAATAATTACACTAATCATTCCGTATTTAGTTCTGTCACTATAAGTTCCATCCTCATTAGGACGTCCATAATTCCAGCAAATCATCGGATATTCCATTCCTTGATTTTTTGCATGTACCGAAATTGCTTTTGGATATGGGTAATCAAATGTTTTATCAGAATAAGATTTTAATGTACTCACAACAGCTTTTGTAGAATACTCTTCCCATAACGGATTTCCTTCTTTAGGATATAATGACACAGCCATAACTGTTCTTTCTCCAAACTTAACAGCTTGCATATCCCAAATATATTTCCTTGAAGATGTAAAACCAAAATCTCTTACATTTTTAGCACTAAATTTCCAAGTTTTCTTTTCAGTAGATCTACTTTTTTCATTTGCTTCTGCTTCTGCCTGAGTAACAATAATTACAGGCTTATCAAACGATTTTCTCGCTTTATTATAACGATTCATCATTGTTTTAGAAAACACTTCTTTTCTGTTTTGTAATTCACCTGTTCCATCAACAATATGATCTGCAGGAACTGTAATATTTACATCATAATCTCCAAATACTAAAGCGAATTCTCCATTACCCCAAAATTGGTAATTCTGCCATCCTTCAACATCATTATACACACACATTCTTGGAAAAAACTGTGCTATTACATATGCACGGTTATCATCTTTTTCAAAATACTCATATCCTGAACGACCTCTTTGATTAACGTGATCATTGATATTATACCACCATTTTACTGAAAAAGAAATTTTTTCTCCGGCCATTAATGGCTTAGGAATATCAATACGCATCATTGTCTGATTTATTGTATATTTTAAACCTTTTCCATTAGTATCTTTTACATATTCAATTTTAAATCCACCATCAAAAGGAGCTTTAAAATGTTTTCCAGCAAAACTGGAAGGCTGGTCCGCTGCAGGTACTCTATCTCCATTTCTTAATGTTGATTTTGAATCTTTAGCTCTTACATTTTGGTCTAACTGTAACCATAAATATTCTAATGCATCTGGTGAGTTGTTAGTATATGTAATTGTTTCTTGACCAAATATTTTTTGTTGCTTATCGTCTAATTCAAGGTTGATTTTATAATCAGCTTTTTGTTGATAATATTCATGTCCTGGCGCCCCAGAAGCCGTTCTGTATTGATTTGGAGTAGAAAACTCTTGATACAATTGCTTAAACTTATTTGTGTTTAAATGTCCCGGTTCTCTTTCTTCCTTTTTTGTTTCTTGAGCGAATGAAAATCCACTTAGCAAGAATAATGCTGATAATATTAAATGTTTGTATTGTATCATTTTACCTTGTAATTTAGCGTGTGAAAATAATTAATTTTAAGGAGATTAAACTATTAATTATTATAATTTTAACAGTCCTGAAGATTTGTCTTTGATAAACAAAAAACTTTTCTTTTTATTATTTATCTTTAAATGAGTGATGTTTTGTTGGCTATCAAATATATCAAATAGCAACTTATTAGTTACTCTTATTGTTTCTATACTTGAAATATTTTCAATTTCAAAGTAACAATGCACCATATCATCTTCTATTTCTTTACCTATAAATTTAAATTGCTTCAATTCATTATCAACTTCTATAAATAGTTTTTTTGAGAAGTATTTTTCAATATAAGTATCTGCCAATTCTTGTTCTACATTAATTGAATCATCATATCTCTCTTGTAATACTTTTTCAATATCATCAACAAACAATCGTGATATTATTTGTAATGATTTTGCTTCCTTAGCATATTCAATATCTGTAACACTCACATAATATTTATGAATATTCATGAAACTAGATAATGAGATCAAGACTATTAGTAGCGTAATACTTAATTTAAATGCTCGCATATTATTTATTTTTTTATAGCGTAATACAAATACCACGCCATCACTTATTTTTCTTTTGCAGCGCAAGATATGTTTTTGATTTTGCTTTTATAAAGTCATAAATGATAATGTTACTTTTTGTGTTTACAATTTGAGCAAACAATTTATCAGCAGAAGCATAATATAAAAAATCAAATAACTTATTCTCTGGTATTTTAAAATCATCCAACATTATTTGATTAAAACCAGTAAGTACCATACTCTCTACAATAGATTGCTTTTCTAACTTTACAAGATTTTTTAATTTTTTTGTTCTACCAGAAATTGCATTAATTATAGTTTCTACAGGAATTAAACCTCCTCCTGTATGCGTAGCAGTGTATAATTTCCTCTCAGCTTGTGTAGGTGGAATCACATGAGAATTTGGTAAACCAAGAGTTTTAGCTGTGACAACACTTTTTGTTTTTATATGTTTAGAATCTGCTAATAAATCACCCGATAAATTAGGTTTTATATATACCACATCAAGCTCATTTACTTGTTCCTTTAGTAATACCGATAAAAGCATATCATTAATTATTGATTCGGAAATTACAACCTCCTTCAACTCAAATTGTATTGCACTAAACACCAAGGTATCATTAATTCGCACAGGAATTTGAAACACTCCATCTTCGTCAGTAATAGTGTATTTATTATATGTTTTATTAAACACATGAATCCATTCTTTTTCTCCAGAATTAATCACTTTACCAGAGAGTGTTTTTTGCCCAAAAAAAAGCATTGGAATGAAAAACAATATATATGCTAATCGGTTCATCTTTATTTTATTGAAGCTAAGGATTGGTTTCGAATTGCTCTCTGAGCTGTAATATTCTATGCAGCAACTCAAACTTATTTCTTCTTTTCAAAGATACTACTATAACACTATCCAATTCAGTAAAATGAATAAAGCGTTCTTCATCTGTTTTTGGTATTTTTAAATGCCCGGTAAAAAAATCCCCTCCATAATAAATTACTAAAGCATCTCTGGAATAATTCAAAGGAATAATTTCGGGTATTTTAACTTTATTACTTTTTGGTATCATCATACTCACTAATCCTAAAATATTCCCTCCACCTCCACTTGAATTACTATTAATTGAAGATTGTCCGTCAGTCGAAAGTGTACCACTATACTTCCCTAGGCCTCTAAAACTATCAGTCAATGCTATTTCCATAGGAACTTCAGTTTCAATATATTTTGCATCAATACTCAAACTTCCTGTTAACCTATATCCTAAATACACTTCATCTAACTCATTAACTTTTATATTCAAAGTAATACTTAATACATCATTTTTAATTAGATCTTCAGTTATCACAACTGTTTTTAAATCATATTGCACCCCACTAAAAGCAACTGTATCGTTAACTCTTACTGGAATATTAAACTTTCCGTTAGCATCTGTAATAGTATATTTATGATATGTTTTGTTAAACACATGAATTCCCTCTACTTCTTCAGCATTAATAATCATACCATTAAGTGTCGATTGCCCAAAAGAAATAATCGGCATTAGCAATAATAAAAAATACAACTTATTTATCATCTTGTAAAAGAAGATGATAATGTGTTAAATAAAAGTTTAATTGATTTTAAAGTTTTGTTAAAGAATTAGAATACCTATTTTTACAATGGAGCACTTACTTATAAACTCAGTCTAATAAAAATGAAAAAACTAATCATCGCAAGTACCTCAACAATTCACGGTAGTGGCTACTTGGAATACTTATTACCTACATTAACAAAACACTTTAAAAACTGTTCTGAAATTATTTTTATTCCTTTTGCAAGACCAAGTGGAATAACACATGATGAATATACAGCTATTGCAAAAAAAGCCTTCGCTAAAATGAATATCAATGTAAAAGGATTGCATGAATTTGAAGATTATACTGAAGCATTAAAAAATGCGCAAGGAATCTTTACTGGTGGTGGAAATACTTTTTTATTAGTTAGCCAATTGTACAAACACAAAGTTATGCTTCCGTTAAAAGAAATCGTTATTAACGGAACTCCATATTTAGGAACAAGTGCCGGAAGTAATATTTGTGGGCTTACAATGAATACTACTAATGATATGCCAATAGTGTATCCACCTAGTTTTTCAACACTGGGTTATATTCCTTTTAATATCAATCCGCATTATTTGGATCCTGACCCAACCTCAACTCATAAAGGCGAAACTAGAGAAACCCGCATTAAAGAATTTCATAAATTCAACACAGTTCCAGTAATTGGTTTAAGGGAAGGAAGTTGGCTACATGTCGATGACGATACCATTACTTTAGAAGGAAAATTAGATGCCAGAGTGTTTGAATACAATAAACTGCCATATGAAGTAAAACCAAAACACGATTTTTCTAATTTTAATTAACCGAATATGAAGCAATCAGAAATTATCACCAATTTTTACATTGCTTTTCAGCAACTAGATGTTGAAAAAATGGTCTCCTATTATCATGATGATATTGAATTTACCGACCCAGGCTTTGGCACATTAAAAGGTAATGACGCAAAAAACATGTGGCGCATGATATGCTCACGAGCTAAAGATTTTTCTTTAGAGTTTAGCAATATAACGGAAAATAGTGCACATTGGGATACAACTTATACATTCTCAACAACAGGAAATAAAGTAAACAATATCATTGATGCTACATTCGAATTTAAAGACGGTAAAATCAGTAGACATGTAGATGTTTTCAATTTACACAAATGGGCTTCACAAGCATTAGGATTTAAAGGAAGACTTTTAGGAGGTACTAAATTCTTTCAAAAGAAACTCAATAAACAAACACAAACACTTTTGGCTCAATACACAAAAAAGCATTCGTGAAATACAAAACAGATAACCAAATAGAAGAGTACTTGTATTTGGTTTTGATTCTACACTCTAGGTACAACTCACTAGTGAGTACAAAAAAAAGGATTTTCTTTTTCAGAAAATCCTTTTACTGTAATTTGAGCGAGAGACCAGGTTCGAACTGGCGACATTCAGCTTGGAAGGCTGACGCTCTACCAGCTGAGCTACTCTCGCTAATAGACTTGGCAAATATAGGTAGTTTTATTATTTACAACCAAACTTTTTTAATAAAAAATTCTTAAAATATTAACCAATCCTCCTAATAAAAACGCTGAAACAGAAATTGGTTCTAATATTTCACTAATAGGCATAAAAAAAGGATTTTCTTTTCAGAAAATCCTTTTACTGTAATTTGAGCGAGAGACCAGGTTCGAACTGGCGACATTCAGCTTGGAAGGCTGACGCTCTACCAGCTGAGCTACTCTCGCTAATAGACTTGGCAAATATAGGTAGTTTTATTATTTACAACCAAACTTTTTTAATAAAAAATTCTACCAAATTTCAACCTCCTAACTATCAAACAAATAAAAACTAAATATATCTCACTATAAAGTTTTATAAAAGTGATATCCATAAATTTCATAGCCTTTATTGTAGTAAAACTTATGTGATGGATAGTTTTGAACATAGGTATTTAACTCACTTGAGTTACACCCCTTCTCTTTTGCATAGGTATGTATCCAACTAAAAAAATGGTTCCCTAAGCCCTTTCTTCTGTATTCATTTGATATATACACATGATCTACCTCCATACTTTTTCCAGAATAGTGACGTGTCATAAACCACATCCCTGCAACACCAATTAATTCCTCTCCATCATACATGGCAGCGCATTCATAATTTTGAGATGCCATTTCAGTAAAGCGAGCTTCTAAAACATTTTTTTCAGTCTTTCCTTCTGTGTATTCAATCATTAATGGGATGATATCTAAAATCTGTTCTTTTGATAAAATTGTTATGGATATATTCATGTGCTAATTTGCTAATGTTTATTTTTGATTCTCAAATTTAGTCGAAAAAAATAGCGTTTGTTACATATGGCACGAATTATTGAAACAGAACGATTATACCTCAGAAAATTCATGTTAAAAGATGCATCTGCATTATTTAAAATGAATAGCAACCCTAATGTACTACAATACACTGGTGATGTACCATTTAAAAATATCAAATCAACAGAAGATTTTATAAAAAACTACAACCATTATGACTCCTATAATATGGGGAGATGGGCTGTTTGTGGTAAAAAACAAGGAGAATTCTTAGGATGGTGTGGATTAAAATATCACCCCGAAGAGGATTATGTTGATGTAGGCTATCGCTTATTTGAGAAACATTGGAACAAAGGTTTTGCCACTGAAGCTACAAAAGGAGTGCTTTCATATGCGTTTAATGTCCTCCGTATACAAGATATTTACGCTTATACTGATAAAAGGAATATAGGATCAATGAACGTTGCAAAAAAATCTGGGTTATCATTTTTAAGAGAAGTAATCCACGAAGGCAATCCTACTAATATTTATCATGTTAAAAACGAATTGGTAAACGTAAAAGAAATAACTACCCAAGAAACAATAACAATAAGACACCAAGTATTAAGACAAGGAAAGCCTATTGAGTCTTGTTCTTTTGAAGGAGACAATTTAATTTCTACTTTTCATTTAGGGCTACGCTATTATGGTGAATTAATTGGTGTTGCTACTTTTATAAAAAATCAACATCCAGATTTCTCAGAAGAAGCTCAATTCCAATTACGTGGAATGGCTATATTACAGCAGTTTCAAGGAAAAAGATTGGGAAATGTGTTGCTTGAAAAAGGGATTCAACAATTAAAATTATTGGATGCTAATTTAATATGGTGTAACGCTAGAGAAACGGCTACTAATTTTTATTCAAAGTTTGGATTTAATACTTCTGGCAAACCTTTTGATATACCAAACATAGGTAAGCATTATATCATGTTTAAAAATATTGACTAGATATTCAACGACTTTTTAGTACTATTAAAAGTATTTCAATCGGAATACACATAAGTACAACTGATTAGCAATTAATAATTTCGTAACTTTAATACAAACGCAAACCAAATCATGAGAGGTAGAAAACTAAAAATCCGGTTGTTAATAGGGATTGCTATTATACTTTTTGCTTACATACAAAGATGTAACAGACAAGAAGTAAACCCATATACTGGTAAAAAACAAGCTATTTCAATGACCACAGATCAGGAAATAGCTATTGGTTTACAGAATGCTCCTCAAATGGCTGAACAACATGGAGGCTTATACCCCGATAAACGCTTACAGGCCTATGTAGACATGGTCGGTAATAAATTGGTAAACTCAAGTTTAGCAAGAGAAACTCCGTATAAATATGATTTCCATTTACTAGCTGATGATAAAACTATAAATGCATTTGCTCTACCTGGAGGACAGTGTTTTATTACTTATGCATTATTAAGCAAACTAGAAAACGAAGACCAATTAGCTGGTGTTTTGGGACATGAAATAGGACATGTTTTAGGAAAACATTCTGCAGAACGAATTACAGAATCTGAGTATTGGAGTACCGTAACCACTGGAGCAACAGTATTTGACATGGGCAGTGTTGCTGGTAATTATGGCCAAAACACCTTATTAAAAAATGGTAGAGGTGATGAATTAGAAAGTGATGAACTTGGAGTTAAATTCATGATTGATGCTGGATATAACCCAGAAGAAATGATTGGAGTAATGCAAATATTAAAAAAAGCAGCTGGACCAAACAGAGTACCTGAGTTTCAAAGCTCACACCCTGATCCAGAAAATAGAATTGAAAAAATTAAAGAAGCAATTAGAAAATATAAACACTAGCCTTTGAATAGACCATTACTTTATATCATATTTTTTTGTGGAATAGTAAGCCTTTTGTCTTGTAAGAAACAACCAGGCTTAACATTAATAGAAAACACAAATAGTACATCTACAGAACAACAATTTGTTTCTGTCTCTAGTAATGTACTTAATGAAATATTGCTAAATCTAAAAAAAGACTCATTATCATTTAAGCTTAAAAATAAAGATTCAGTCCTTTCTTTTTATCAACTTCATAACGGTAAAGCTGCCTGGGAATCTATCAAAAATAGAAACACACTTTACACAGCAATTAAAAACACTGATAAACAAGGTTTAAATTCTTCTGATTACAACATTAAAGAAATTGAAAAAATCATAACCTCTGATCCTTTCAGTACTAAAAATAACGCTGCAATTGATTTATTATTTACAGACACTTACTTATCGTATTCATATCATTTAGCAAATGGGAAAATTAACCCTAAAAAACTTTATGATGACTGGAAATTAGAACCTAATATATTTGAATTCAATTCAATATTAAGTAAATCATTAAATGATAATTTACTTTCTAAATCATTTCAAAAATTCGCGCCAAATCATCAAGTTTACAAACAATTAATTAATCAACTTTCAATCTCAAAACATTTAGTTGATAGCGACTCTTTAAGAGTAATTACAAAACATGGGAATAAAATAAGACCAGATAAAAGTGATGTCCGAATTATTAATATCCGTAAACGATTAAACGAATTAGGCTTTTTAAAAGACTCGCTGGTTACCTCTTCAGAAGTATTGGATACGCTTTTACAACAGAGTATTCGTGATTTTCAAGCATCAAAAAAATTAAAAACAGATGCTATAATTGGTGTAGGAACAATTGATGCATTGAACGAAAGTTATCAAGACCAATATTATAGTATTTTAGCTAATTTGGAGCGTTGGAGATGGTTTCCTAGAAATTTAGGAGAAAACTATATTCTAGTTAATATTTCTGATTACAAACTAAAACATGTAACTAAAAAAGATACTTCAACATATACGATTATCGTAGGGAAAACTGCACGTAAAACTCCCGTGTTTAGTTCTAAACTTAGTTATTTAGACTTTAACCCAAAATGGTTTATTCCTCCTACTATTAAAAAAGAAGATATTATACCTGCTGCAACAAAGGACATTGATTATTTACGCCGAAAAAACATATCAGTATTTAATAAGGGCAAAAAAATGATACTAGATTCAATAAATTGGAATTCAATCGCTCCATCATCATATAGCTATGTTCAAAGTTCAGGGAATAGTAATGCATTAGGTAGGGTTAAAATTATTTTTCCAAATAAATTCTCTGTCTATTTACATGATACACCTAGTAAATCTTTATTTAAGAAAAATTACCGAGCAAGAAGTTCAGGTTGTGTTAGAGTCCAAAATGTTTTCTCTTTAGCTGGAAAAATATTAAATATTTCTAATGAAAAAATAGCAGTTTTAGTTGACAGTAAGCAGACTAAAAGAATTCATGTGAAAAATGATATAAAGGTTCACTTCTTATATTGGTCAGTAATATTCAATAATGAATCCGAACCAACTTTCTTAAATGACGTTTATAATTTAGATAATGAATTAGCTCAGAAATTAACTAATTAACTTAGAATTTGAATTGTAGTTTTTATTTGGGTGGTAAATAAATAAACAAGACTTATTTTTTATCCTTTTAATTATTGCATTGTTAACAGCAGTAGGAACAGCTGGACAACCTAAACTACGTCCTAATCTTCCGTTACGCTTTACAAAACTTGTATTAGCATATTTAGCTCCATGAAAAACAACATAACGTTTCCTAGCATTACTATTAAAACCTTTTTCTTGACCGTCTAAAAATAATGAAAGTCCATTTTTACCATAATACGTATTATCTGTTACATAAAATCCTAAAGAACTTTGATTAGAATTGTTTGTATTTGAAAACTTTGTAGCGAATTCTCCTCCAGTATTTCGTCCGTGAGCAACTACAGTATTAAATAACACTTTATTTGTAGTCATATCTAAAACCCATAATCTTTTTGCTGTAGATGAAAGACTGAAGTCAATAATCGTTAACGTTTCGTTTTTAATTTTCCCTTGTGCTTTTAATTTTGAATATCCTTTTATAGCATTCGAGAAACTTACTAATTGAGGCATTGATATATTTTGATTCGTGAAAATTTTATATAAAGTTATAATCTCAATATCTTCTTCTATTGACGCTACTATTTTATTAGAATTAATATCTTTTGAAAAAGGACTGGTAAAAGATGATAAAAGAACAATAGTAAGTAACAGGGGTAATAAACGTAATTTCATAGGTTAAGTAGGTTTGGTTTGGTTCTTTTTTCAAAGAGATCAAATATATCATTTTATTAACAATAACCAAAAATAACTATGCAAAAGACATAAATCATGTTGTAAAACAACTATTTAATGAAGAATAACATGATTTATATGTCAATTAGACAAAAATCATCATTCACAAGGAATAATATCCATATTTATAAACAAAAAAAATGCTACTTGATAACTCAAGTAGCATTTAACTTATAATTTTAACGAACTCTATTTTTTACTCTTCATTTCTTTTAATAACCGATAAGCCTCTGTTGCTCCAGATCTTTTTGCATACACTAATGCAGTATCACCATGTTCATCCTTAATTTTAAAGTCCGCTCCTTTTTTTACTAATAATTTAATAAGTTCAATTCTATTGTATCGAGCCGCATACATTAATGGGGATTTTCCTCCAGAAAATTTATTTACATCAACTCCCATTTTAATTAATTTCTTAACGGTATCAATATCGTTTTTAGAAATAGACTGACAAAATGGACTAACGTCTACTATAGATATTTCAGTGACTTTTTGTAAATTGTTTTGTAAACTGTTTTCTTTAATTGAATTTGCATTAGCAATTAACCCGAAAGCTAAGGCTGCTGTTAAAATGTGATTTTTCATGATTTTTTGATTTTTTTGATTAATGATGTATTCTAATATAAAAATAATCAATACCTATATAAGAACATCTCGATTATATACATATAACATAAGTTTAACTTTGAATTTAAATTCTGTTAAATAAAACCAAATGAAATATTCACAAGATAAAAATCTTCCTTTCGAGTAAAGCTTTTGTTCGTATCTTTGCATGCAATTAACAAATCTTATGGATAAGAAAACAATTCTTTTAATTTTAGACGGATGGGGTGTCCCTGAAGATAAAAACGCTTCAGCAATACACCATGCAAATACACCTTATATAGATAGCCTATACAATGATTATCCAAGCGCAACATTATTAACCCACGGAATGAATGTTGGTTTACCTGAAGGACAAATGGGAAATAGTGAAGTTGGACACATGAATTTAGGTGCCGGAAGAATTGTTTATCAGGACTTAGCAAAAATAAACTTAGCTGTTCAAAATAATACGTTAAAAGAGGAACAAGCACTTATTGATGCATTCACTTACGCGAAAGAACATAATAAAAACGTTCATTTCCTAGGTTTAGTATCCGATGGTGGTGTTCATGCGCACATTAATCATCTAAAAGGATTGGTAGATGTTGCTGAAAATTTTGGAATCACTAACTCTTTTATTCATGCTTTTACTGACGGAAGAGACGTAGACCCAAAATCAGGAATAAATCATATAACCGATTTACAAAACCATATTAAAACCAAAAACACAATTCTAGCTTCTGTCATAGGTCGATATTATGCAATGGATAGAGATAATAGATGGGAACGTGTTGCTGAAGCATATAACTTATTAGTTAAGGGTGAAGGGTATCAAACTGAAAATATCACTGAAGCAATCCAACAAAGTTATGACAATTCCATAACCGATGAATTTATCAAACCTATTGTCATTAGCAAAAATGGGACTCCTATAACTATAATTAAAGAAGATGACGTGGTTATTTTCTTTAACTTCAGAACAGATAGAGGTCGTGAATTAACTAATGCTTTAACGCAAAATGATTTTCCGGATTTTGGAATGCAAAAATTAAACTTGCATTTTACAACCTTAACTAATTATGACGAATCATTTAAAAAGATAAATGTTGTATTTAATAAAGATAACATTAAAGATACTTTAGGTGAGACTATTTCAAAAGCAGGAAAAACGCAAATACGAATTGCTGAAACAGAAAAATACCCTCATGTTACTTTTTTCTTTAATGGAGGTAGAGAAGAATCATTTGATAATGAAAAACGAATTCTTTGCCCATCGCCAAAAGTTGCAACCTATGACTTGAAGCCAGAAATGAGCTCGCATGATATCACTAAAGCGATAGTTCCTGAAATAAACAGGAAATGGGCCGATTTTATATGCCTAAATTTCGCAAATCCTGACATGGTTGGTCACACTGGAAGTATGGAAGCTGCAGTAAAATCATGTGAAGCAACAGATACTTGTACAAAACAAGTTATTGAAGCTGCTTTGCAAAACGGATATACAACTATAGTGATAGCAGATCATGGTAATTGTGAAAAAATGTTTAATGAAGATGGTAGCCCCCATACTGCTCATACAACCAATCCTGTGCCTATTATTGTAGTTGATAGTGATATTAAAACTGTAAACGAAGGTATTTTAGGAGATATTGCTCCAACTATATTAAAACTACTAGGCATTGAAAAACCAGTATTAATGACACAAAACTCATTAATTTAAAAGTTAAACACAAACAAATCCATCAATTAAGAATAAACAATATTTTATGTACTTTTACCCATTATTAAATTAATTCATGATTTCAAAAGACAAACTTCTTATTGCTGTAGACTTTGACGGAACAATCGTTGAAGATGCGTACCCCAACATAGGTAAACCACAGCTCTTTGCTTTTGAAACAATGAAACGATTGCAGAATGATGGACATCGATTAATATTGTGGACTTATAGACATGGTCGTAAACTGGACGATGCTGTAGAGTTTTGCAAACAAAATGGAGTAGAATTTTATTCCATTAATAACACTTTTCCTAATGAGGAATATACTGGTAAGGAAAGTAGAAAAATCGGTGCTGATTTATTTATTGATGATAGAAACATTGGAGGTTTTATAGGTTGGGGAGAAATATACCAACTATTAACAAATGAAGCTGCACCAAACTTAAAAGCAAAAAAGAAAAGTATATTTTCATTTTTTAAAATCACAGATGATTAAATTAAAAACAAAAGAAGAAATAGAAATCATGCGTGAAAGCGCATTAGTGGTTTCAAAAACATTAGGAGTTATTGCAGGTGAAATAAAACCAGGGATAACTTCATTATATTTAGATAAACTAGCTGAAGAACATATTAGAGACTTAGGAGCAATCCCTGGATTTTTAGGACTTTATGACTTCCCTAACACCTTATGTGTTTCCCCAAATGCGCAAGTTGTACACGGTATCCCCAACAACAAACCTTTAGTAGAAGGTGATATTTTATCTGTTGATTGTGGCGCTATTTTAAATGGCTACTATGGTGATCATGCATATACGTTTGAGGTTGGCGAAGTTGATCCCGAAACTAAAAAATTACTTCAGGTTACCAAAGAAAGTCTTTATGTAGGAATTAGAGAGTTAAAAGAAAATAACCGCGTTGGAGATGTAGGTTTTGCGATACAAAAATATTGTGAAGATCATGGTTATGGTGTTGTACGTGAATTAGTAGGACATGGATTAGGTAAAACAATGCACGAAGATCCACAAATGCCTAATTACGGAAAACGTGGTAGAGGAAAGAAATTTAAAAACGGGCTAGTTGTGGCTATCGAACCTATGATTAATATGGGAACTCATAAAATTGAACAACTACGTGACGGGTGGACAATTTTAACCAACGACAGAAAGCCTTCAGCACACTTTGAGCATGATGTTGCTATTGTTAACGGAAAGCCTCAGTTACTTTCTACTTTTGACTACATCTATGAAGCATTAGGGATTACGAGTAACGAAGAAGATGAATTCAGAAAGAAATAAACCTTAATGAAGAAAGTCTTCAAATTTATTTTAAATACCATACCAAGACCATTATTAATTAGAATTAGTTACTTGGTTCGCCCTGTATTGGCTTTTTTTTTAAAGGGAAATACTTTCGTGGATCCTATTGACGGGAAAAAATTTAGTTCCTTTCTTCCATACGGCTATGGAAGCCAAAGAAACAATGTATTATCTCCATCAACTCTTTCATTAGAAAGGCATAGATTACTATGGTTATATTTAAAAAGAAATACAGATTTTTTTACTAATACAGAAAATAAAAAAATATTGCATTTTGCTCCTGAACAATGTTTTTACAAGCGTTTCAGGGCACAGCAAAATATTCAATACATAACAACTGATTTACTTTCTCCTTTAGCAGATGTAAAAGCAGATATATGTAATTTACCCTTTGAAGATAATAGTTATGATATTATTTTTTGTAATCATGTTTTAGAACATATTCCTGACGATACTAAAGCTATGCAAGAACTATTCAGAATCTTAAAACCTAAAGGGATGGCAATACTTCAAATCCCGCAAGAATTAGATCGTGAAACTACATTTGAAGACAATACAATTATAGATAAATCTGAACGAGCAAAAATATTTGGTCAATATGATCATGTACGTATTTATGGGCGTGATTATTTCAATAAACTAAGAAGTATTGGGTTTACTGTAGAAGAAGAGGATTTTACTAGCAGCCTTTCTGATAATGAAGTAGTAAAATATAGTTTAGCTAAAGGAGAAATACTTCCTGTATGTTTTAAGTAACAATAGCCAAGTAAAATAAATAAAATTTATACCCAAACTTACTTCAAGTCTTTCTTTAGAAGAGCACACAAACTATTCTAAAACTAAAGACAAAACAAAAAGCTTAGTATCTAGATACTAAGCTTTTTGTTTTTAATAGGCGTTAAAACATCTTTATGGAAAACTATTTAAGCTAAGTGTTTTCAGCTGCTTATTATCATCCTCATAAATAAAATACACTTTCAACTCAGGATGAGATTTTAACAATTCTGCTACTTTTTCTATACCCATTGCCTTAAAAGCAGTAGCATATGCATCAGCCACTGCGCATGTTGAAGCAATTACTGACACACTTAATATATTAGTTTTACTAGGATAACCTGATTTTGTATTAATAATGTGAGAATACTTAGCACCACTTGCATCTACCTTAAATTTACGATACACACCAGATGTAGCCATTGCTACATTTTCTAATCCAATCACTTTCTTATGACTTTGTGTTCCATCAAAATTAGGTTCTTCTATTCCTACACTCCATAAATTTGAAGATTCAACATTAACTCCATTAGCTACAACTTCTCCACCAATATCAATTAAATAATTTTGATGACCTTTATTATTTAAAAACTCTGCAATTACATCCAATCCGTAACCTTTTCCTATTGCATTAAAATCGATAAAGGCATGTTTAGGGTTTTTAATTTTCCCTTCGAAGATCATTAAATCCATTAAACCTACTGATTGCATTAAACTATCAATTTTTACGCTATCTAATACCATTACCTTACCTTCTGGCCCAAAATCCCATGCATTTACTAAAACACCTATAGTAGGGTCAAAATACCCATTAGTCTCCTCATAAATTTCTTTTGAAACCTCAAATACTTTTTTTAAGTGACGATCAATTATTATTGTAGTATCACCTTTATTAATTTTTGAAATATCTGAAGTAGATACATAAGTAGACATTGACTTATTTACTTCATAAAAAAGACTATCGTATTGTTTAGAGTAATCCAATTCCTTATTATCAAAAAATTGAATGTTATAATAGGTTCCAAAAACTTCTCCTGATGTGAAATTATTAATAGACTTACTTTGTTCTTTACAGGAAACAAGTACTAACAGAAACAATATTACTATTTTTTTCATTCCTAAGTTTTTAATTCATATCAACATCTAGTGATTGTACTCCTATGTAATCCAATAAGTAAGGCTGATTTAAATATACCGGATCACCAGTAACATCTTTATTCCCTAATCCTACTCCTGCGTACAATACTTTTGCGTCTTTACTTCTAGCATGCTCTCGGAAAGTTTCCATCCACACTACATCATAATCATCTGGAGATTCTGGTAACAAAAATGCCTTTACAATTACAAAATAATACTGAGCATTTTTATCTATACAAACATACTGTGGATTTCTTTTCAATTGACTATTAATCGCTACAAACTCATATCCTTGTTCTTCAAGATCTTTACCTACAATATTCATTGCTAAATTATGTAGCTCCTGTTTATTAAGTGGTTTAGACATTAAAATTTCTTTCCTTTTTTATTACGCAAATTGTAATTTTTATCCCCTCTTGTTTTAGGTTTCTTATACTTTGCAGCAATTTCTCTTCTGTAAGAGCCTCCTTCATTTGTCTTACTATTCTTTTCACTTTTATCATGAAAAGCTGGCCCTGGAGCATCTTCATCTTTAGGTTTTGCATGCGGATTATTTCGCTCAATGTGCTTTGGACGTTCTTCAGGAGTTAATCGTTCTGATATTTCAACTTCCTCAGGAAATTCCATTTTTGGAATTTCATAATTCATTAACTCTTCAATAGCATCTTTGTCTTCTTGTTCTTTTGGCGTAGAAAACAATACTGTTTTTCCCTCATGCTCTGCTCTACCTGTTCTACCTATACGGTGCATGTAGTTTTCTGCAAAATTTGGTGTATCAAAATTAAAAACATGAGAAATCTCTTCTAAATCTAATCCACGTGCCATTACATCTGTAGCGACTAATATTCTGTTTTCTCCTTCATCAAACTGACGAATAGAGCGGATTCTATAATTTTGAGTTTTATTGGAATGTATTACACAAACATCTGAACCAAATATTTCTTCTATAGCCTCAAATAATCTATCAGCACTCTTTTTGTTAGAGACAAAAACTAATACTTTACTATAGGTTTTTGTGTCTTTTATAATATGTGCTAATAAATTTACTTTAGTATAAAAATTAGGCACATCATAACACTGTTGTTCAATATTATCTAATGGAGTTCCACTTACCGCAATAGATATCTTCTCTGGTGATCTGAAAAAATCTGTAATCAAATCATCAACATCATCTGTCATAGTTGCAGAAAACATAATATTTTGTCTCTTAGGAGGCAAAACATCAAATATGTTCAGTAATTGAAAACGGAATCCTAAATCAAGCATTACATCTACCTCATCAATCACTAGTTTCTGAACTGATTTTAGTTGTATTGCTCTACTAATAGCTAAATCATATAAACGCCCTGGAGTAGCTACAATAATATCCGTCCCTTGAGCAACTGCCATTTTTTGAGTATTGATATTTGTACCACCATATACTCCTAATACACGCACATTAATATATTCTGCAAGTTTTTCAATCTCTTCGACAACCTGTAATACTAATTCACGAGTAGGAACCAATACAAGTACTCTAGGGTTAACTTGTTTAGAAAATTTTAAATCACGTAAAATAGGCATCATATAAGCAAAGGTTTTCCCTGTACCAGTTTGTGCAATACCTACAATATCCTTACCTGAACGCACCACATTAAATGCTTCTGCCTGTATAGGTGTTGGGTGTTCAAACCCCATATCATCAATTGCATATTGCAACTGATTGGATAAATTTAATTCTTTAAACGTAATCATTCCTGCTAATTTTCAGCAAAGGTACTGTTTCTATATTATAGATTACTTATCAAGATATAAAAACAAAAAGAATGAGTTATTATAACTCATTTAATTATTTGTACTTTTATTCTAATTTGGATTATCACAAATACATATATTTATAACAGAGTTTTATCTAACTTTATAAAAATCATATTATGAAAATACTATCCTATTTATTAATTATAATATTTTTATCATGCTCCTCAACTGTAAAAAAAAGCAATCAAAATAAAGAAACCTCTTATTCAAATATTAAGTCATTTTGTCCTGATGACGGTTTATGTTCCTTCGAAGTTTATAGAAACAAAAGGCTTGATTTAAACAAAGATGGGATTGGGAAATTATCTCCAAAAATAAATGATGGAAATAATATCGTTTGTAAATTCACTTATACTAGAAATAAAGATGAAAGATATCAAGACAATCATTACATTGAAGAATTATATTTTGAATTACCTACATTAAACGAAGAGTATTCTTTTGAAAATAATGCACTAAGTACAACTAAACTAGTATTTGCTCGATTGTGTTTTTGTAGAGGTCAAACGGGGTATTATCACATAAGTAATGGGAACATTTCTACAAAATTATTAACTGATACCTTACTTCAAATAAATGTAACATTTAAAACTAATGAAGTTCCACAAATCATAACCTCTATAGAAGAAACTTTCACAATCAACACTAATTAAATCTATTGATTATCACGCACATACAACAATATTATATTGATTTCTTCATACAACTCTAAAACAAGTTAAAACAAAAAAGGTTGTCAGAAGAGACAACCTTTTTTTTATTTTAAAATCAATTATTATCTAATAACAATCTTTTTAACAGCTTTTTTATTATCACTATCTACTCTTAACATATATATTCCTGACGCTAATGAACTAAAATCTAGTGTAGCATTAAAAACATCTGAGTTATTTGAATGCTTCTCTGAATATACATTTCTTCCTCTAATATCAAATAACCCTAATTTAACAGTCTTACTTGTACTCAACGACAAATTGAACACTCCATCTGAAGGATTCGGATATAAACTAAATACATCAAATTCTTTATCTTCTATAGCTAAAGTTGCTACAGTATCCATTTTACAAATTTCTAAAGCCACAGTGTTAAGCACTTTTGCATCAGCCGCTATATTTGCAATCATAAATGTCCAATCACCGTTCATTTCTTCTCCATCCATACCACTTAATGGCTCAGGAGTAGCTATGGCTGCTAGCGTTGCATCACCAGTTGTTGGAGTATTCCCACAAACTACAGCTCCAGCTGCTTCATCATCCCATTTAACTTGCATATCCGCACCTGAACCACATGAATTTACATATAGATAAGCTCTAGTACCTCCTGAACTTATAATTGCCAAATGCATACCTACGTTAGAACCAGTTACATCATAAGTAACATTTACATCTGTAATAATTCCTGAATCCGCTACGTTATACCCTCCAAAAAGGTCAAACTGAGTATTACTAGGCGTTGACGTTTCATTAGGACTAAAATTATACGTTGTACAAACTTCCTGAGTAGTAAGTGTATAACCAATACCTATACGGCCAGATATATTAAAGAATATATTCCCACTTCCTTTAACCATTACTATACAATTCTCTTCAGTAATATTTGGCACCGTAATATCATGTGTCCCATCATTTGGAACTGCTGACGCTAAAACAGTTGGAAAAGTCATTCCTCCATCAATAGATAATAATATGTCAACATTTGGAGTATTTACAGTTCCTGTATTAGTACTAGCTACATTCCAAGTAACAGTTTCTGTTGCATTTTGAATCCAAGTTGTATTAGTTGGCTGTGAAGTTACTATAAACGGCCCTGCAGTAGTTTCTACATCAACAGTCATATTGTCATTTGCCGTTTTCCCTCCAGTTGAATGATTATCTCTTACAGTTAATTCAAAATTAATATCTCTATCTTGATTGGATAATTTTTCCCATGTAGTTGAAACCCCTCCATTTTGAAGAATATCTTGCATTCTAGGCACATATCTTATTGGACTTGTTGTACCTTCAAAAGAACGAACTAACGGTCCAGTAGCAGTATTATCTGCAGGGACTCCAGAAGGTCCTAAATCATATTGTTCCCATGTGTAAGTATGCTCATCATTTCCACCAGCACCATCAATTCCATCAGGATCAGTAGAAGAACCTACTAACATATATGGTGTAGACATTGGTATGATAAAATCATTTCCTGCTTCTGCAGTTGGTGTTCCATTACTTGTTGCTATTGATTGATCAGCACATGTACTATTTCCTGTAGTAACATTATCCCAAATCATTTGTAAACTTTTTTGGTGAAAATACGGATCACTGTTTGCTTGTACATTATCTGTTCCACAAATACCTGCATAAGCCATTATTGTAGTACCACTACCTGGTTCATATGCATTAGTTGCTTCTCTATTTCCTCCAGCACAATTTCCTTGATTCCCATTAAATGTATGAGGCCCACCAAATTGATGTCCTAATTCATGTGCAACAAAATCAATATCATAAGGATCTCCAACTGGGGATGGGCCTCCTGTAATACCTCTTGCTTTATTTCCTGTACAAGGTGAGTTCAACTGAGCTAAACCTCCACCTCCAGTACTAAAAGTATGTCCAACATCATAATTACCTGAGCCAATAGCCCCATCAATTACTGTTTGACTTTCATTTATTAATGACCCAGCAGTATCGTTACTAAAACTATCTGAAGTTATAAAAACAACATCATCATTATTACCTACTAAGGTCATACGTATAGAAAAATCTCTTTCATATACAAAGTTATTACGAGTCATTGTTACAACTATTGCTGCCATTACAGCTGCTTTTCTTGCCGCAACAGTATCTGCTCCACTTAAACCTGCAGCTTCCCAATGAAATTGAGAATATTCTATTGTACATGCAATTACAGTTCTAAAGTCACGAATAAAATTACCTCCTGTATCACGCATTTCATAACTATTCCCAAGAGTTTTCATGTCAATTCCTTCATCATCGTCAGTAACACCACATTCCCATGCTTGGTCTAATGCTGGTAAATCACGCTTTGCATAAACAATATAATCATTCCCTGTTTTGGTATATGGGTCAATAAATTGCGCCCCATGCTTAGGAGACAACATCATTAAGTGTAATCCTTGTGTTGTAACTGAAAAACGAATTAACGTACTTGGACTTTTTAGACTATACCCTGAATATGATTTAAGTTCAGGAAATTTAGCTTCTAACTCAGGAGCCATTATTGAAGCTTCACTAACTCTAAAAGATTCGAATGTTCCATCTGCAATTGGAAAGTCAATAATCAAATTAGATACTTGTGTTACATCTCTATTGGGAGCATTTACTAATACTGCCTTTAAAGAAGTTACATCTAACTGATAAAACTCAGCTTTTTTGGGTTCTGATTTTCTAATAGCCTTTTCACTTTTAGAAACATTTAATTTTGATGTTTTTGTCCACATCGATTTCCCGTTTTGAGCAATACTAGCTACTGAAAACAAAAAAGATAATGTAAATAAAAAACTCTTTAATGTAGTTTTTTTCATGTTGATGGGTTTTTCAAATTAATTCGAGGTACAATATAATCTATCTTCGATTAAAAGCAAAAAAATAAGTCATTTAACCTATTGGATTGATGGGTTTTGGCTTAAAAAACAAAAAAACCAATGCAGTAATGCATTGGTTTTAATATCAATTAATTTTTAATCCTTACTGAATTACTAACTTTTTAGTAACTCTTGTTTCTCCACTTTCTACGTTTAATAAATAAACCCCAGATGCAATTGTACTAAAATCTAATTTTTTAGAAAACCCATCAGCGTTATTGTTATAAAGTTGAGAATATACTTTTCTACCTCCGATATCATGTAATGATACTTGTACATTTTCATTAGTATTTAATGAAATTGTTACTAAACCTTTTGAAGGATTAGGATACATCATAAATGATTTTTTATCATCTTCAGAAACACTTAACACTGGTGCGGAACATATTTCCATACTGTAATTCAAGAATTGACCTCCATCAGCACTTGGATAACCATCCGTAGCAGTTAACACCCAATTACCCATAGTTGATTCACCATCAAAAGCTGACAATGCTGCTTCAGGAATTATAGTACCTTGAACACAAGGGACAACAGTACTACACACTAACACAACACCTTCATCATCATAAGTTACCCCTATATCATCAGTTCCATCATCACACTTACTATTTGCTAATAATAATACTTCAGTTCCTGCAGGAGAAGTTAATTTCAATTCCATATCACCTGCCCAAACATGTTGTATGTTAATAGTAACATTTACATCTGTAATGACTTCATCTAAGGTAATATTTCTTGTAGAAGTTATAACATGTGCCGTAGCTCCAGTAGCTGGAATTGTAATGTTATTCTGTACAGAATTATATGTAGCACAACTCGGTGTTACTGTAGTAAAACTATAAGCACCTGTATATACTCCATTTCCACATCTATTTTTAGGAAGTACTCTCCAAAAATATACTGTACTTATTGCTAAACCTGATAAGTTATATGAATTCGTAGTTGAATTATACGTATTTAAATTTGCTGTAAACCCTGCATCTGTAGCTACTTGTATATCATAACTTTCTACATTTACATCAGCTGGTCCCCAAGTTAATAAAACTGAAGTACCTACTCCTGTAATTCCATTCCCTGGAAAACTTAAAGACGGTGCTGTAAACGTGCTACTATACACTGTAAAATTAATTACTTCATTCCTTGTTATTGAAGCAGAAGTTGCTGTTACAGTAACTGGATACACTCCTGGAGTAACCGCTGCAGTGTTTCCTAATGTCATTACTACTGGTTGAGTAGAATTGATATTATTTGCAGAGAAATTTACTGTTGATCCAGCTGGATTCCCTGTTGCTGTAAATACTGTGTTTTCAGTAAACCCAGAAAACACATCATATGCTATATTAACTACAGGACTTGCTCCTGTACAAATAGTCTGATCTTTTTCTGCTACTGGTACCGTTAAAGTAAAAGTAGGAGTTGTTGGTGCTATAATAGAAAAATTTGTGTCTGATAAGTCATAAAAAATATTATCAGCAGCCTCTACCATTATTCTAGCACTTGCAGTAATATTATTAGGCACAACTATTGCCTCTGAACCATCATTTGTTACATCAGATAATATTGTCACTGGATAAGTAAACCCTCCATCTGTAGATAATTTAATATTTACTTTTTGACAGTTAATAGTTCCATTAGTTGTTGACCCAACAACCCAAGTTACTGTTTGAGCACTACCAACTTCCCAAGAAACTGCTGTATTAGGAGCAGATACCGTAAACGGAGTTACATTTTCTTGAGAAACAGACATATTATCTATTTTATTCTGTCCACCATTTGCTATATTATCTCTAACAGTCAAACGGAATGTGTAATCTCTTGCAACTGTATTAAGAACTTCCCAGTCTCCTGGTGTTCCAGCATTACCTAAAGAACCACCAACAACCATTGGCAAGTTTGGAAAATATCTTGTAGGTGAAGCAGTTGGATCCAATGACCTAAAAGATGGTCCTGTTGTATCTGTAGAACTAGGATGTGTATTTCCTGGGCCTCCAATATCACTTTGTTCCCAACAATAAGAAATTGCTCCAGCAGCATCTACTGTTCCAGATCCTGTCAATTTAAAAGGTGTCCCTCTTGGTATTATAAAGTCTGCTCCTGCATTAACAGTTGGCGTATCTTGAGTTAAAGCTGATTCAATATCACAAGTTCTAGAAGCAACATGCGCTGTTACCTGCTCTATAGTAAAATAATGAAAATACGGATCACTATTTGGCTGTACATCTGTTGCACCAGTAATTCCTGCATATCCCATTATTGTAGATCCACTTCCTGGCTCTAAATTAGCTCCAGTTCCTTCATTATTATGAGTAAAAGTATGATTCCCTCCAAATTGGTGTCCCATTTCATGAGCAACAAAATCTACATCAAAATTAACTCCAAATGGAACCGTAGATTGAGTAAAAGCACTACCTTTTTGTCCATCAACACAAATACAACCAATACAACCTGCATTACCATTATTTCCTGCTTGACTAAATACATGACCAACATCATAATTAGCCTCACCAATAACAGCTGTTAAATGTGCTTGTAACTCTGCATTTAAACTTCCTCCTACATAAGGATCTGTTGCTGGGTTTAAATGTATAACATTATTATTAGTTGGTATTAAAACCATTGTAGTTGCAAAATCATTTTCAAAAATCCCGTTTACACGAGTCATCGTTGTATTAAACCTAGCTACAACACCTGGTACAGTTCCTCCACCAGCACCAGCTCCGTACTCACCTGTACATGAAAGTGCTAATCTGAACGTATGGAAAGTCCCTGTATTAGCATCTTTACTTGCTAAAGCTACTTCATCTTCCATTTTTGCTCCAAATTCTTCTTCAGTATGACAAGCAAAATCTGGCTTTGAAGTATTCTTTCTATCAAAAACCCTGTATACGTTTTCTTGAGTAGGATTTAATTCGATAAAAGAAGTTCTTTTATCATTAGCTCTTCTCATACTTGCAATTCCATTTTGTGGAGAGATACTAAATCTAATCGTTGCAGAAGGATCATCAACCCCTTGCCCTGCATATGATCTGATATTCGGATATTGAGCTTGTAATTCCGGATGCATTACCGAAGCTTCAACTATTCTGAAAGATTCCATTTCACCTTCTGAGTTAGGGAAATCAATAATTATATTTGAATTTTTAGCAAGTAACGTTCCTCTTAATGGAGCATCCGTAATTGCCTTTTTAAACTTCTCAATATCTAATTCAAATATTTGAGCATCTCTTGTCTGAGATATTTTATTGTTATTTAATTCTGTACCTGATTTTTCCCAGTAGGAGTTTTTATTTTGAGAAAATAAAAACATTGTACAAAAGGTCATTAACAGCAGTAATAGTTGCTTTTTTTGGTAGTCTTTTTTCATTTTTTTGGTCTTTTTTTGATTTTTTCGGTTGCTCAATATACTCATTTATCGATAAATAACAAAAAAAAGCCGACATGTTGCTATGTCGGCTTTAAATACTCTATTAATAAATAGTTTTTATACTATCCTATTATTGAATCACTAATTTCTTAGTTGCTGTTTGATCTCCGCTCTCAACGGTTAACAAATAAATTCCAGATGACATAGAAGTAAAATCTACTTCCTTACTAAAAGATATAGAATTATTACTATGCATTTCTGAATACACCTTTCTTCCTCTAACATCAAACATTGACATTTTAACATCTTGGTCAGAACTTAAGTTAATAGTAAACAAACCTGATGAAGGGTTAGGGAAAATAGAAAATTCTTTATAATTACCTTTTTGATCCTCTACACTAAGTACTTCAGTGGTTTCACATATTGTAATTGACCAAGAATCTAATGTTCCAGTATCAGCTGCTCCTTGATCATTAAATCCTAAAGTCCAAACACCACCAGCGCTTTCACCATTTAGAGCAGAAAATGCTTGAGTAGGATCAACGTCTCCAACTGTAGGGGCTGCACAAACTATTGCACCTGCACCATCATAAAAATTAAGATTTAAATTATTTTCTCCCGCACAAGGTCTACTCATCGCTGTTAATTGTGTCCCTCCTGGACTTAAAACTGCAAATGTTAAATCTTGAATATAAGTATGGGTCGCAGCTACATTTAACTGTAAAGTAACACTACTACTAAATGTTTTTGTAGAAGTAGAATTTAAACCATCAGTTGACCAAGCTGGATTATTATCAGGTATTGCAGCTCCTGGATTACTCGTGAATACTTCAGCACAACTTGTTGTTATAATATAATCAATTGGAAAATCCATTGTATTAATTGCAAAGAATGGAGCACCAGTAGGCTGAACCATAATTCTACAATATGGAGCTGGTGTATTTGGCACTGTAATCATTTCACTACCATCATTAGCTACATTAGAAGCTAATACCGTAGGATATGTAACACCTCCATCAATTGACAATAAAATATCTACATTAGATGCTCCTGCCATTAAATTTGTACTATTTACATTCCAAGTAATATTCTCAGAAGCTCCTTGATTCAACATTACTCCAGCAGCTTGAGAAGTCACCTCTAAAGGCCCTCTTGATGCATCCCAAGTAACAACCATATCTTGAAAAGTATTTCCTGCACCACCGGCTCTGTTATCACGAACTGATAATCTAAAATCTGCAGTTCTTGCAACCGTTGGTACTTTTTCAAATGTATTACCGTTTACACCATTAGTAACTAAATCCGCTAATAAAGGAAAAGTTCTTTCTGTAGAAGTTGTAGGACTATATGACCTAAATAACGGTCTGTTACTATTCGTTGAAGTAGGATCTGGATAAGGATCAGCTCCGTTATTTTCATCATACTGTTCCCAACAGTATGTTAACGTATCTCCATTTGCATCAGTTGCAGCCACAGCATCTAACCTAAATGCAGTACCTATTGGTAAAGTTACATTTGGTTGTGCTGGAAGAACAGGTATTGCATTTCCTGTAGCAGATTCCGCATCACATGTTCTTGATTTAGCGTGTGTTGTTACTTGGTCAATTGTTACTGCATGAAAGTAAGGATCAGAATGTGCTTGTACATCAGTTGCACCAGTAATACCAGCATACCCCATTATAGTTGAACCTGAACCAGGCTCTATTTGAGAAACTGCACTATGTCCTCCTGTATGCGTAAACGTATGCTCTCCTCCAAATTGATGCCCAACTTCATGAGCTACAAAATCAATATCAAAATTATCTCCTATTGGAGCAGTACTTGTAGTATATCCACTACCTTTTGATCCATTTACACAAATACAACCGATACAACCAGCGTTACCATTGTTACCAATAGCTGCCATTAAGTGACCAATATCATAAGCGTCACCAAAAGCTGTTGTTAATTCCGCTTGAACATCTGCATTATAAGTTGCATCCGAAGTTGAACTATAAGGAGTCCCTGGCGTAGAAAAAACTACAGCATCATTTCCTGCTTTAAGCACAAATGTAATTGCGAAATCAATTTCGTAAACTGAATTTTGCCTCACTATAGTTGTTGCTATTGCAGCATTTGCTGCAGGCAAAGTATTTCCATGGTAAATATAGTATTCTGCAGAAACTGACATTGCCATAACAAATTCTCTAAGAATTGAATCATCAGCAGCTAAAACTTCATTTTCTTCTGGAGCTTTATTTAAACCTACCTCTAAACCTTCTTCTGTTGAACACTCAAAAGGTTTCTTTTGAGTTCTGTCAGAACGCTTAAAAAAAGCTGTTTTAGAGCTATTCCCAGGAATACCTTGAATAACTTCAGATTCACTTCTGTTTGCAGTTAATACCATACCGTTAATTCCGTTGTATGGTGATACAGTAAATCGTAAATAATTACCTGTATTCTTAACATCATAACCGGCATATGCTCTAATTTCCGGATATAATGCTTGTTGTTCTGGCTGGAATACTGAAGCTTCTTCAATTCTATAACTGACCATTTCACCATTACTTGAAGGTAATTGGATTATAGTATTAGAATCACCAGTAAATTCACCTCTTACTGGCGCATCAACCAATTGGTTTGTAAATTCTGCATAATTGAATGTATAATATTTTGTTTGCTGAGGCAATAATAAATCTGCCGTTTTTGGGCTATCTTTTACACTTGCGCTTGAAGTACGCCATATGTTTTGTGCAAAAGAGACACTTGTACAAAGAGTTAATAGTAGTATACTAAAAACATTAATAGTAATTTTTTTCATATTATATGGTTTCATTAATAAAATTGAACGGATGAATATAATAACAAATGTTAACAATAACCTATCAAGTTAGTAGTTTTAGATTAAGCGTGAAAAACAACCGACTAAACGCAAAAAAAAGCCGATACAAAATGTATCGGCTCTTAGTATTAATGACGTTAATTCTTATTGAATAACTAACTTTTTAACTGCCCTTTTAGAGCCATTTTCTATATCTAACATATATACTCCTGATGCTAATGAACTAAAATCTAATGTAGTATTAAATACATCTGAATTATTGTTATGTAACTCAGAATATACATTTCTACCTCTAATATCAAATAACTTAACTTTTGTTTCTCCAGAAGCACTTATCGTTAAATTAAATAATCCATCTGAAGGATTTGGGTATACACTAAACACTTTAAATTGATTTTCTGCAACACCTAAAACTGATTCCATTTTACCAAAATAATATGTTCCGTTAATTCCTGAAGAAAAATCACCAGATAAAGTTACATCACTACCAAAAGCTCCTATAGTAGCAACTACAGTTTCTGACGATCCATTATTTTTAATAATTGCCAATGTACTTCTATTATTTCCTGTTGTTGTTTCCCATTCAACAATTTCAGCTTCCGTAAAATAAAAATTCAACGTAGCATTACCACTAGCCTGTATTGTTGCTGGAGTAATTGTAAATGTTTTCCCTAAAACATAGTTAGCAGCACCAGCTACTTGATACATAACTGAAGTACCTGTCGCTCTAGATACTGACGTATTAACACAACCGTAATTTACACCATTTGCATTTGTAATATCTACCATTACGTTTCCGTTAGTAGTATTAGCAGTATAAACTGTACCTGAAGTACTTAATGCATTTGGGTCTGACACACCACTATTTAAAGCAGTTTGAACGCTTGTTGCTGTAGTAGCATTAAACGTAATCGTATCCCATACTAAGTATCCATTATCTGCTGTACTAGAAGTATGACGCATAACCAAAGAACCTGTTTGACCATCTAATGCAGCAACTTGAGCAGGTGTTAAGTTAATTGTTTCTAATACCGGACTAGCTGTTAATCCCGTAGCTGTTCCTGAAGATATTACAGTACCAGATTGCACTCCTGCAGCGTTTGCAGTATTTGTAGCAAAGTATAGTGTATAATTTTGATTTGCATTTACTGAAAACAATCCATGTTGTATAGACAAAGCTGATGACCCCGTTGGCATTGTAAATTCAGGAGAAATAATATAATCATCCGAAGTAGCATCTGCTGCTTGTGAACCTAAAAAATTTGGCTCAATAACCCCAGGGTTATCTATACCTGATCCGAAATTACTCCATGTTGAATTTCCATCAGCATTAATAACTCCCCAACCTGTAATATCAGTTGTGTAAGTAAAAACAGGAACGACAGTTAACGCATTAGAAATTGCATCATCATCTGTAATAGTTATCGTTTGTTGCATTGTATTTTCAGTAGTAACTACAGCATCTCCACCACCGTTAGCAACGTTTATATCTAAAATTAAAGTTTCTGCCCCTTCAACAAAACCATCGTTTACAACTCTAATTGTAACAGTTTGGTCAGCCGTTTGACTTACTGGAAAAGTAACAGTATTACCTCCTAAAAATTGATAATCATCAGTAGTTGCAGTACCAGAAACTAAAACTGTTGCAGTTGCTGTTGCAGATGGTGCTTTACCAATTTTTAAAGTAACAGTTACATCCGTATATCCACAATCAGTACCTTCAGTTACACTTTGTGAAACAGTACTATAACTGATATAAGGCGTAGGCGCTTGACATCTTGAAGACGCTGTTAAAGATGCTCTTCGAGGTGATTGAGCCATTACAGCTTGCATACGTACTTTTTGATCTGCAGTAAATGTATCCATACAAGCATCGTTCGTATAATCCATGTAGTTCTGTACCTGCTCAGCTCCTCCTCCACAATTATTATTAGAAACACAAGAATAATTAGCAGCTCTTGCATTAGGAGTATCATTACAAAAATCATCTACTGGGCAACTTCCTTGAACAGTACCATTTACTCCAGTAGGATCATATGCATTACCATCTCCCCATATATGACGCAACCCTAACCAATGTCCAACTTCATGAGTCATTGTTCTACCTAAATTATACGTTCCATTCATTAAAAAAGAACCGTCATCCTCAGCAATAGTACCAAAAGCATCAAAACCCGCAGTAACACCATCCGTAGCTGCTGTACCACCAGTAGCGTTCAAACCACCTAAATTAGGGGTATTATCCGGGAATTGTGCGTAACCTAAAAGCCCACTAAATCCACCTTGACTCAACGGTAATCCACCAGGTCTAAATGTCCACATATTTAAATACAACGTAGGGTCCCATTGAGTAGCTGCTTTCATCGCTTCAACATCTGCTCTAGTTTCCCAATCTACTCCTCCAGCACCATCGGCTACATTATTATTATATGGTGTAATATTATGTCTTACAACACCATTAGTTAAATTACCACTTGGATCAGTTTGCGCCATACAAAAATTAATTTCTACATCTACTGCTGCTCCTGTTGAATTTGCTCCTCCAGGTGAACCAACCAATCTCCTATAATCCTGATTCATTACATTAATTTGAGATAAGGCTTGAGCGTCAGAAATATTTTCTCCGTTTAAGTTTCCTGGAGTATTAACTGCATCACCATTATGAATTATATGAACCACGACTGGTATGTTATAAACTGCTTTAAAGGCTTTTCCTGCTAAAATATCAGCCTTTATTTTTGCCACCTTAGGAGCAATCCAGTTTTCAAACTCTTGAGATGATAACCTATTAGGGTTATTTGCCTGAAGAATCGCTTCATTCTCCACTGATAAGCACCTTGCGAAACCAGTATTTTTAATTGCTTGTTTAGTTGTTTCGGTAATTTCAAAGGTTTTCTCTGAAAAATCATTTACCATAGTAGGAATTAATTGTTTTTGCTGCGCACTAACAGAAAAAACACCAGCTAAAGCAACTATTGCAGTAGCTACTCTTAAAGTAGTTTTTTTCATTTTTTTGGGTTTAAAATTAATTTGAGATTCCGAATATAATATTTCTTCGATTAAAAGCAAAAATAATCGACATATTTAACCTATTGAATTAATGGGTTTTAATATTTGTTAATAAAAAAAGCCGATACATTTCTGTATCGGCTTTTAATATAATTTACGTGATTTTAACTACCCTCCGAAATCATCGAAACGGATATTCTCATCATCAAGACCAAAGTCTTCTCCCATTTTTTGAACTGCATTATTCATTAATGGTGGTCCACAGAAATATAATTCTAAATCTTCAGGAGATTCGTGTTTAGATAAATACTCATCTATTACAACTTGATGTATAAATCCAGTGAAACCATCACCATTTGCATCATCAACATCTTTCTTAATCTTCCAATTATCTGCTTCAGTTGGATCAGACAATGCAATAAAGAATTTGAAATTCGGGAAATCTTTTTCTAAATCTCTAAAGTAATGTATGTAGAATAATTCTGCTTTAGAACGACCTCCATACCAATATGTTACTTTACGACCAGTTTTCAGTGTTCTAAATAATTCATATAGATGAGAACGCATTGGCGCCATACCTGCTCCACCACCTACATACAACATTTCTGCGTCTGAATCATTGATAAAGAATTCACCATAAGGCCCAGAAATCACACACTTATCCCCTACTTTCAAGTTGAAAATATAAGATGATGCTATACCTGGATTAACATCCATCCATCCGCCTTTGGCACGATCAAAAGGAGGCGTTGCTACACGTACGTTAAGCATAATTTTTCTTCCTTCAGCTGGGTAAGAAGCCATAGAATAAGCACGTTCAACCAATTCGTTATTTTTCATAACTAAAGGCCATAAACCAAACTTCTCCCAATCAGCTTTAAACTTGTCTGGTTCTCCTGGGTGATCTTGAGGATGTGCAGAAACATCCATGTCTGAAAACTTCACTTCACATTGAGGTATTTCAATTTGAATATACCCTCCAGCTTTGTACCCCATATCTTCTGGGATTTCTACAACAAATTCTTTAATAAAAGTTGCAACGTTATAGTTTGAAACTACAGTTGCTTCCCATTTCTTAATTCCGAAAACTTCTTCTGGAATAGAAATGTTCATATCTTGTTTTACTTTTACCTGACAAGACAAACGTGCTCCAGCTTTTAACTCCTTACGAGTAAAGTGAGGTACTTCTGTAGGCAACGCTTCTCCACCACCATCATGTACGTGACATTCACATTGAATACAAGTTCCACCTCCACCACAAGCAGATGGTAAAAATATTTTTTCAGCTCCTAATGTAGATAACAAAGTACTTCCTGAGGCAACTTCAATTTCCTTCTCTCCGTTAATCGTAATCTTAACGCTTCCTGATGGTAATAATTTATCTTTTGCAAAGATCAAAATTAAAACCAACGACAATACCAAAATAAACAAAGCTATTACTGTAATAGCTATTGCCCCTCCTGTTGATGCTAAATATATCATAATTAGTTTACAGATTTTGTGTTTGTATTAACCGCTAATGTTTCTGATTTTTCAACCTCAACTACAGCAGTTTTCTTTTCTTCTTTTTTAGCTTCACCGTCACCACCAGTTAACATACCTCCAAAACTATTGAAACCAATAGCCATAAGACCTGTAATGATAAATGTAATCCCTAACCCTCTTAAGGCAGGTGGTACATTTGAATAACGAATTTTTTCACGAATAGCTGCAATCGCTAAAATCGCTAAGAACCAACCGATCCCAGAACCTATGCCATAAGTGGTTGCCATACCTATTGTAGCAAATTCTTTTTGCTGCATGAATAATGACCCTCCTAATATTGCACAGTTTACTGCAATAAGCGGTAAGAAAATACCTAAAGAATTGTATAATGACGGAGAAAACTTCTCAACTATAATCTCAACTAACTGTACCATTGTAGCAATAGTAGCAATAAATAAGATAAATGTTAAGAAACTTAAATCATACTCTGCGTATTCTGGACCTAACCAAGCTAAAGCTCCGTCTTGTAATAAATACTGATCTAACAACCAGTTTAAAGGCATTGTAATTGCCAATACGAAAATAACTGCCGCTCCAAGACCTACTGCTGTAGATACTTTCTTAGAAACCGCTAAGTAAGAACACATTCCTAAGAAATATGCAAATACCATATTTTCTACAAATATCGATTTTAAAAATAATTCTAAATATTCCATTTTTTTAAGTTTTATTAGATACTGAATCAAATTCAGTAAACGACGCTATACGTCTAGTGATCTTCTACTAAAGCTGGGTTTTTACTACGTTGTACCCAAATAATAATCCCCACTACTATTAACGCCATTGGCGACAATACCATGAAACCATTATTTTCATACCCAAAAGCATATAAACCAGTTTTCTCTATAGGATCTCCGAATACTTGAAAACCTAATAAAGTACCTGCACCTAATAACTCTCTAAAGAAAGCTACTATTACTAACAATACTCCATACCCAGCAGCATTACCAATACCATCTAAAAATGACGGCCAAGGTTTATTCGCTAAGGCAAATGCTTCAAAACGCCCCATGATAATACAGTTGGTAATAATCAAACCAATAAAAGCACCTAGCTCCTTACTTAATTGATATTGATACGCTTTTAATACTTGATCAACAATAATTACTAATGTTGCCACAACTATTAACTGAACAATAATTCTAATTTTAGAAGGTATAATGTTTCTCATTAAAGAGATAACAACATTCCCTAATCCTAAAACAAATATTACCGATATCGCCATAATAATAGATGGTTTTATCTGCGCAGTAATTGCTAATGCTGAACAAATCCCTAATACCTGAATAGTAACCGGGTTGTTATCTGATAACGGATCTAAAATTAATCCCTTGTGTTTTTTTGACAATCCCATAATATTAGTTCTTTAAGGTTTTAAAATATGGTACATATAATTTCAATCCTTTATTAATCATTGCAGAAATTCCATCACCTGTAATTGTAGCACCTGCCATAGCATCTACTGCATTATCAGTTTTCCTTTCATTCTTAGGATCTAAATTACCCTTCTTTACTGCAATACCTTTAAAAGTACCAGCAGCATCAAGTACATGTTCTCCTGCAAAATCATCTCTAAAGAAAGGTTCCTTAATATTAGCTCCTAAACCTGGTGTTTCACCTGCATGATCAAAAAACGCTCCCTGAACTACCATGTTTTTATCTAAAGACATGTAAGCCCAAACTGGCCCCCATAAACCATTACCTCTAACAGGAACAATGTAAAACTTATCACCATCCTTCTCACCTATAAACAACGGTAACTGTTGTTCATAAGAAGCGTTAGCTTTTACTTTATCCTGTTCTTTCTTTACTTCTATTTTAAAAGCAGCTTCTGTTTTAGTTGCCGTAACTCCTTTTACTATATATTTCTCTGTTCCTACAAATTTTTGAAACAATTCTTCTGCTTGATCAGCAGTAGCAGTGATTCCCATAGGAAACATGATATTCTGCATTTTCTCTATTCTCTTATTAGCTTTGATATTCGGGCTTAATACCGAAGAAATACCAGCTAACAAAGATCCTACTACAATTACCATCACAATTGAAAAGATAATAGTGTACGAATTTTTACTTGTATCTATAGCCATCACTTATGCTGTTTTTACACGTTTTAATCGCTTCTTCACATTTCCTTGAACCACATAATGGTCAATTGTTGGAGCGAAAACATTCATTAATAAAATAGCTAACATTACTCCTTCTGGGAAGGCTGGATTGAATACACGAATCAATACTGATAAGAAACCAATTAAGAATCCGTAAATCCATTTTCCTTTGTTTGTTTGTGCTGCAGATACTGGATCCGTAGCCATAAACACAACACCAAATGCTAAACCTCCAACTAATAAATGTTGCCAGTAAGGCAAGTTCATTAAAGCAAAGAATTTTGTTCCTTCCATAGAAGGTGCAATTTGATTAAAGATTAATCCCATTAATAAAGAACCAACTACAGCAGACAACATAATTCTCCAAGAACCAATTTTAGTAAAGATCAAGAATAATCCTGCCAATAAAATTAATAATGTAGATGTTTCACCAACAGATCCAGGAATAAACCCTAAAAACTGATCCATTACTGAATAACTATGTTCTTTTGCTTGCGCTAAGGACCCTAAAATCGTTTCTCCTGAAAAAGCGTCTGGAGTTCCAGTAGCTGCAGTAGCTCCTTCAACCCATACTTTATCTCCCGTCATCCAAGTAGGATATGCGAAGAATAAAAATGCTCTAACTGTTAATGCAGGGTTCAGGATATTCATTCCTGTTCCTCCAAAAACTTCTTTACCGATAACAACTCCAAATATAACTGCAACTGCTAACATCCATAATGGAATATCTACAGGAACAATTAATGGAATTAACATACCAGATACTAAGTAACCTTCTTCTACTTCGTGACCTTTAATGATAGCGAAAATAAACTCTACTCCAAGACCAACGATATAAGAAACTAATACTAACGGTAAAATTTTCATAGCACCTAACAAGAAGTTATCCATAGTCCAGAATTCAGGACTAAAAAAACCAGCTGTAGCTGCTTGAATTTCCCCAGTAGCTAAATGATGTTGGTATCCAGCATTAAACATACCGAATAGTAAACATGGTACTAAAGCCATTATTACCGTATTCATTGTACGTTTTAAATCGTCCGCAACACGAATATGACTTCCTGAATGAGTTACCTCATTTGGCAAGTACACAAACGTATGTAACGCGTTAAAAGCAGGAGCCATCTTGGTTCCTTTATACTTTTCTTTTAAATTATGTAAATTACTTTTTAAGCTCATAGCGTTATCCTATTTCTTTATACATTA
>Ga0209396_1000230_pt1 | contig 72353 bp, 56 predicted proteins | sample GOMGulsemesocosm_6_FD_184638 | JGI IMG/M metagenome (GOLD analysis project Ga0209396, IMG submission 184638) | Methane-oxidizing microbial communities from mesocosms in the Gulf of Mexico - GOM8C Gulf of Mexico (SPAdes) (version 2) | ecosystem: Environmental > Aquatic > Marine > Cold seeps... | reverse complement strand
GGATTTAAGACCAAGATTTACTAGTTATTAGTAAATAAAGTCACTGTCTTTCGATTAATCAGCAAGATAACGAGTAAGGATTTCATGAATGTTTGACTGGTTTGCTTCTTTAATTATTTTTGATACAGGTAAGGTTTTGTAATCAAGTACTATCGGTAAACAGCTGTCCAATAACTTTTCAATAATCAATTGATATTCTTCAATATTTCTAGATAATATTTTTAGAACATAATCAATATTCCCGAGTACAGCCTCACACTCTATGACTTCCGATATGCTACAAATGATTTTCTCAAATGAACTTGCCTTAGCAAGTGTATGATCTTTTATTGTAATTTCTACTCTGGAAAAATATAAGTAGGTTATTTTCTTTAAATCTAACTCTGCATGGTAACCTTTAATGACACCTTTTTTTTCTAATTTTTTCATTCTTTCCCAGCACGGAGTTGCTGACAAACCTACCTCTTCCGATAGTTGTAATTTTGTCATTCTGCCATCTCGGTGTAAGGCAGAAATTATTTTGACATCTATTTTGTCTAACTCAATCATATCTTTTTTCAAAATTGTTCTGACACCTATATCTAAATGATCCTATCATTTTTTTATAAAAAAATAATTTACTCAGGGTATTTAAAATAATGTTCACTTGATTGTCCGTGTATGTCAATTCCAATAACATTATTAATACCGATAAAAAAAATCACCTGTTAAAACGTTATCTTTAGATAATCTCATTGAATTCCCAGCTCTATTTGGCGTTTTATCCTGTCTATAGTTGCTAAAATATTTGCATCTTTTATTTTATCAATACGATTTTGGTAGAGCGTTATATGAAGTCACCTTACCTATTATTTTTGGGCTCAGAAGCAGTCATTGAGAACGCAAAAACTGCAGCAGGATTAACTTATTGGCGCCCTGAACTTTGTATCGGACAATTTCGAATGAAGGCAGATACAGTAAATTTGGGCCTGAAAGAGTTAGATATTGAACAAGCGGCAGCAGCTGGGGCTAAAACACTTATAATTGGTATTGCTCCGGTTGGTGGTGGTATAGATGAAAACTGGGTAGCAACGATCATAAGAGCTTTAGAGTTAGGGTTAGATATTGCAGCGGGTCTTCATCAGCGCTTAAATGACCACCCAGATATTAGTCGAATAGCGAAAGAGCAAGGCCGAGTACTTTATGATGTACGCCAGCCTAAAGATACCTTTGATGTCGGCACAGGGGCTAAACGTTCTGGTATGCGATTGTTAACGGTAGGAAGTGACTGCGCCGTAGGTAAAAAATACACTGCCCTTGCCATTGAAAGAGAGATGAAATCCCAAGGATTGAACGCAAGTTATCGAGCGACAGGACAAACTGGGATATTTATCGCGGGCGGCGGGTTTTCAATAGATGCCGTAGTATCCGATTTTTTATCTGGTGCGGTTGAAACATTGTCGCCAAATAATAAAAATGATCATTGGGACATCATTGAAGGACAAGGTTCTCTCTTCCATCCCTCGTACGCTGCAGTTACCGTTGGGCTCATTCATGGTAGTCAGCCTGACAAACTCGTGCTTTGTCATGATGCCAGTCGTGAACTTATAGATGATGTTGACGGTTACCCTATCGTAGAGTTTAAACAATGTATGGAACAATATTTGATGATTGCAAAATTGACAAATAGAAATGCATCGTTTATTGGGATCAGCGTAAATACTTCAAAACTATCGAACAAAGCAGCCGAGAATTACTTAAAGGATTTAGAACATAAATATGGTCTTCCATGTTGCGATCCTATAAGAGGAAGCATTTCTTCAATTGTAGATAATTTAGGTATTTCATCGTGATATCTCTTTCAATAAAGCGGCAAATATGGACTTTAAAAGAGCCGTTTGTAATTTCTCGTGTCAGTATGGAAAAAAGTTATGTTGTCGTTGTTGAACTTAATGATGGACAAAACATAGGTAAAGGGGAATGTGAACCACATGAGTCAGATCCTTCATTCATGGATAAAATTACCGCGACCATCGAAAGCTTGCGTACTAAGATAGAAGCCGGTATGTCTAGAGATGAGCTTAATCAGCTTTTACCTGCGGGTCCTGCGCGAAATTCAATAGACTGTGCGATGTGGGATTTGGAAGCAAAACAGAAGGGAAAACGAGCATGGGAATTGGCGGGGATAGAACTTAAACAACCATTAATAACTGCATATACTATTTGTATTAGCTCACCTTTTGAAATGGCATCAAAGGCAGCATTAAACAAACATAGGGAGCTGCTAAAGCTAAAACTTGACTCAAAAAATGCTCTAGCAAGTGTGAAAGCGGTAAGAAAAGCAGCACCTAATCCTGAAATTATTGTCGATGCAAACGAAGCTTGGACATATCAGCAACTCATTCAATTATCTCAGCCATTGGCAAAACTAGGTGTTTGCCTCATAGAGCAGCCATTACCTGCAGGAAAGGATAAAGAACTTAAAAACTATAATGGTCCTATTCCTTTATGTGCAGATGAGTCCTGTTTGGATAGAAGTTCTCTAGGAGAAGTCAAAGAGCGGTATCAATTCATCAATATCAAGCTAGATAAAACGGGTGGTCTTACTGAGGCACTATGTCTTGTTGATGAAGCTAAAAAACAAGGATTAAGAATAATGGTGGGTTGTATGACAGGAACGTCTTTGGCAATGGCGCCCGCTATGCTAATTGGCGCAATGGCCGAGTTTTGTGACTTGGATGGACCTTTGCTTTTAGCTAAAGACCGGGTTCCAGCTCTTCGCTATGAAAATAGCATTATCCATAGACCTCAAAAAGAAATGTGGGGTTAACTACCAAAGGTAAATTATTTTACAACCAAATTTAATCAAAAGCTCTCTTATGAAACCTAACGATATCGTATTTAAACCTTTTGCCGGGCGTTACAAGCTCGATCAAACTAACCAAGTTGAGAAAAAATGAAACATTACATTACCGTACTATTACTTTTGATTGGCGCACTTTTCAGTGTATTGAGTTTTGCCAACAAATTCGATGTTTTAGAACAATTTGTCAACGACAATAAAGAGCAATTGGGCATGCCGTTTGGTACTGCAATTGCAATCGTTGAGGATAATAAAATTATTTACCAAGGAAATTTTGGTTATAGCGATATTGAGCGTAAACAAAAAGTAAATGTAAATACGCCTTTTTATATTGCATCAGTAACAAAGCCTTTTTTTGCGCTTGCAACCTTGTTAAAAGAACATCAGGGAGACCTCAAAGAAAACACATCTTTAAGTGCACTATTTCCAAAACTTACCTTCACAAATATTCAGCCAAAAAATATCGATGTAAAACATTTATTAACTCACACATCAGGTGTAGAAAATACCCCACTAAGTTGGGCTGTCGCTTTTACAGGTCTACATTCTGACCAATTGCGTCATAAGATGATAAGTGCGTCGTCTCTTAGTAAAGAATCTAGACTTAACGAATTCGACTATACCAACATTGGTTATAATATATTAAGTGTATGGTTCGACGATTATTACCAACAGGATTGGCAAAAAACATTATCACAAACGGTATTTTTACCCTTGAAAATGCAAAAAACGTCATCTTACATGAGTGATGCCGTTAAAAATGATTGGCAAGTCGCTAAACCTTATTCATTCAAAAGTGAAAAGCCAACTACGCCGCTTTATCTCGTCAAACAAGACAATACCATGCAAGCTGCCGGAGGCATGATATCGACGGCACATGACCTAGGGCGTTTTTTAATAGCATTATTAAACCAAGGTAAGATTGATGACCAACAGGTCTTTCCTGCAAGCGTAATTAAAAAATCTCAAATAATTCAAGTTGACGTTAATAAAACTTACGGAGACTTTAACCGAGCAGGTTATGCATGGGGCTGGTATAAAGGTGAATACCAAGAACAACAAATGCTACATCATTTTGGAGGTTACGCTGGTACTTTCTCTCACCTTTCCTATATGCCAAAACAGAAATTTGGTTTGGTTATTCTTAACAATGAAGCGACCCTAGGTTACAAAATGGCTCAAGATATTGCCAATATTGCTTATCGAATTCTGCTAGGTCAACCTGAGTCTGAAATTAAAGAAATAGCAAATAAACAGCTAGTAGACTCCTTAGAAAGATCAAAAAAAATTATAAATAAAGTAAAGACAAAAGCATTGGAACGAGCATTACGACCTTGGAATCTAACATTAAATAAATCATTATATTCAGGTATATTTCAACATCCATTAGAAGGAAACATAAAGATAAAATTAAGCACCAATAATGAATTATTAATTCAACAAGGTAATCTACGCGCTACAGCAACAGCAGGAGTTGCAGAAGATAGTATTCGAGTTGAGTTCATTCCGGGCAGTGGCGATATACTAAATTTTATTATTAAAAATAAGAGTGTTAAGCAAATTAACTATGAAGGTGCCATTTACACAAGAATTTAGCAAATTAAACATAACAAAACTTATAACAAAACCTCTTATCAACAAGGACAGCTATATATGCTAAAGAATAGAACAACCTCATTTTTGGCGAGTATTTTCATTTCAGTTTCAGCCAATGCTTCGGACTTAAGTGATGGTATTGATAAAATATTTTCCAGTCATAAAAATCAACCAATCCCAGGTTGCTCTGTAGGATTAATCCAAAACGGGGATTTTATCCATAAAGCAGGATATGGCTTTGCTAATCTTGAGCTAGGTGTAGAACTTGATGGTAACCAAGTCCATCGTATGGCATCTGTATCAAAACAATTTACTGCAATGGCAGTGCTTTTGTTAGCAGAAGAAGGAAAAATCGATCTCGATAATGATATTCGCAGCTACCTTAAAGACTTAAAAAAATATGACGCTATAGTAACTATTCGCTCTATGCTTGGTCATTATGCAGGTATGGGTGATTATGATCTACTCGCAGGTTCATATGAAGGTGAAAAGGCCAAAGGAGGCATAGAACTTAAATCTGTTGCAGGAGGAGACTTTCGTCTAGGTAATGAAGATTATCTCACAATCAAAGAATTTTATGATGTTGTAAAGACTGTGCCACTCGCTTTAAATCCTAATCAAAAATTTCAATATAGTAATCTTGCTTACTTTTTATTGTCTATGTTGGTAGAAGAAGTATCGGGTTTAAGCCTGAGAGATTATGCAGATCAAAAAATATTCAAAAAACTTAACATGACAAATACATTTTTTAGCGACGACCCAGTAGAAATAGTAAAAAATCGCGCTACTGGCTATAAAAAAAATAAAAATGGGACATTTGTTACTGACATGACTAATTTATTCTGGGTAGGTGATGGTGGTCTACATACCAACCTTGAAGATTTACTCAAATGGGATCGGAATTTCTATGCCCCTAAGGTTGGTAAGAAACCGGAAAAATTGATGGAGCTTATGAACAAGCCAAATAGTAGCCATAAAAGTAGGAATACTCACTATGCAAATGGTCAATTTGTAGGTGACACTATGGGCCGAAATTCCTATACTCATTCTGGAGGATGGTTAGGGACCTCTACTTATTATGCACGTTTTCCTGAAGAAAACTTTTCGATGGCGATGATGTGTAACGATACCAGTTTAGATGTTCGTAGTATTAGAAAAAAAATTATGGACCTCTACTTTAATAACAATTAATCAATGGTTAATTTTGCACTGAAAATATTGTTATGTTAAAGCTTTGATATGATTGGTTTAACATAGAAAAGTCACCGTTATAAATAACGGTGACTTTTCTGACTTCACCATAAATCAATGATTAAAAATCTAGTCCCATTGCCTCTATCATTAAGTCTTCTTACTGCTTTTTCATATATTCTAAAATAGGAATAATTCAACCACTATAAAAACATAGTTATCGTGAAGGAAAAATTGAAAGTCTATGAATTAGAGCTTATTAAATTTATACAAAATAGCTTGGTAATTAGTGAGATTTTATAACCTTTAAGAGTGCTTCTGTAGTGAAGTATTATTAAAGGTTGTTTTAAGTGAAAGAAATCAATAATAACTGATTTTTCATTTAGGATTTTTCGGATAGATAGTTTTGGTTGGTACGGTATCATAAGCCGGTAGGTCATTAAGCTTGTTTAACCAAGGCACTGCTGAACGATGCCAAATTTGACAACTTGGCTCTAGCTCATTTCGTTGCTCAACTGTTCCCATTCTAATCCCGTATACTCTATTGGATTTTTCCATAGACGTTGCATATAGAGCACTACCACAATTTGCACAGAAGCCTTGTGCTCGTTGATTACCACTTTCTGCTATCTTTATGTATTCTTTTGCTTCTCCTTTAGTAAAAGTAACCCCATTGGGTTCAGACACCACGATACTTCTAAAGGAAGTACCTGATAATTTTTGACAATCACTACAATGACAGATCAATACTTTGCTTGGATCTATACTGGCTTCAAATGTTATTTCTCCACAATGACAACTACCATTAATATTTATAATAATTACGACTCCCTATTTGAATATTATATGAATTGATAAAACGAATTGTGACTAACTCATTATTCATTTCATCAACTTTTACTACTACATGTTAAAGTAAATGAAAGTCTATATACATTAACTAAGAAACTTCCACCATAAAAAGAACAAACTAAATAGTGTTAACACCGTCAAACATATAAGGGTGTAAATTTTAAACCAACCCTGCGGTTTTTGATCACCTGGAACATCGATACCCATCATGACTTTGTAATTTAGCCAAGCATAGACAGGTGCACTAACAAAAGAAATGGTAGTAACAAAGTCGAGTAGAGATTTAATATCGGCAGCAAAGTCATTGATTATCCACCAACTACCAAAGGCTAAGAGTGCCAAAGAAATAATATAAACCCAATTTGCTTTTTTGTCCTTATTTACAACATCTTTATTAACCACTAATTTATACGCCCGTTTCCATACTTGCGGAAACCCATCTGCGACAGCAAAGGTGGTTGAAAAAAGTGCAACAAAAGTCACTATCGCCATTAATAACCAGCTCCAATCCCCCAATACTCGACTATACAAACCAACCAATTGACCTGCAAAGGCAGCTGCAGAACTAGCAAAACCTTCACCTTGCCCAAACATTAATAGTGCACCTAGCCATACAAAAATAATAGCTAAAAACAAACTAACGATATAACCAATATTAAAGTCTACACGAGCATTTTTAGCCGCCTCTACACCCGGTTTTTCAACGCGAGATAGTGTCCAAATAGAATGCCAAACAGAGACTTCTATTGCGGTTGGCATCCAACCAATTAGTGCAACGATAAAAGCGATACTTGCCGCTGATGAAAGCGAAATCATTGGCCCGTCACCAGAGGGAGTAAATCCTAGTTGCCCTACCGCAGCAAACCATGCAATAAGACTGCAAATAACCAACACCAACATCATCCATTTAAGTAAGGTATTCAATACGCGATAATGGCCAATAACTAAAACAAGAGAGACGATGATGAGCACTAATGCAGCCCATTCAGAAAGGGAAAATATGTCACCAAATAAATTCAGAGCTAGAGCTGAAGTTACAATGGTTACACCTGATTGTACAAAAAACATAGTAATAAAAGTAAGTATGAGAAATAAATAAAAACACCAATCACTTACCGATTTATAACCATCTAATAAGCTTTTTCCTGTCAAACCTGCATACTTTGGACCAAAAAGAAAAAATGGATATTTAACAACATGAGCCAGCAGAATAACCCCCAGTAAAGCAAAACCAAAGTCAGCGCCAGCTCGAGTAGCTTGAACAATGTGAGAAACACCAATACTGGTTGCAGCCCAAACGATACCTGGTCCCAAAAGAGCGAAGAGTTTAGCTAATTTCATTTAATTTCAACAACTTTAATGTGGATTGTGATTCGCATTGATTTAATCATAGATGCACTTTAATGCAACTTTTTTCTATGGAGTTAAACAAAGTAATGCTAGTTTCATAACGTCTGTAATTTGTAGTACGAAGGGGGAAATAAATTAAAGTACGTATTATTGTTCCGGATTAAACAAAAGGACTCACAATCATGTGAGTACAGTTTATTAGTTCTAAAAACTAGGGACTTACACCCATGTGAGCAATATTGCCTTAGATTATTTTAACTAGCGTAAGTGGTCAATAACTTAATGAAGCTAACATTATTCATGGTGTTGTTGAACGGGATCTCTACCTAAAAAGTCGCTTAATTGCTGTGCGGTGACGGCCTTGAAGGGGAATACTGAAAATCGTTGCTGACAAAATTTATACAAACTTTCACTATAAGGGACCTCGACATTGTGTTGTTTGGCAAGACCTAATAGATAGCCATTAATTGTATGCAATTCAGAAATCCCAACACCCTTAGTTAATATATCGTTTGCCATACTGGTTCTACCGATAAGCGCCAATTTTTTTCGAAATAACGATCGGGTAAAAATTAAAGGAATATATACACTCAACATTATTACCCGCCATGAAGGCAATGGGCCCGCTATTGACTCCTTAAAACCGGCAACTTTAAGCGTTTTTACTCCCTCATAGGTAAGTCGAGTTAATACACGTTGTAATGGAATCAACGCCGACGCTTGATGCTGACTATTTCCAATGACAGTGGTAACGGCATTACCTAAATTTGCAACTAATTTTGCATGAGCCTCATCTTGAAATCCTTTACTCATATGACAACTGATAAAATTTGAAAATAATGTCACTAACTGCTGTGACTCTTTTTGTAAGCGATTATGCGGAGTCCCAAGTATAATAGGACCATTAATATTCACGTTCCAGTTTAGGCTGTTGGAGCTCTTCTTTCGTTCCGACTGCCAAGCATTGTAGTTGACAATGCCATAAATAACCTTGGTAAAGTAGTTCGGTAAGATTTCTTGATTAACCACCCCATTTTGTAATCCTAGTATCAATGTATCACTACCAATGGCTTCGCTTATTTCCTGAGATGACTGCTCTAAATTAAAATTTTTAACGGTAATAATCACTAAATCGATATGCTCATTGGGATCTAAATGGTCAATTATTTTTAGTTTACAATCCTTAATTAGCTGTTCATTTCCTTTGCTAATATTTATCCGTTGTTGTTTTAATAATCGTACTTTTTCTCGCCGAGCTAACAACGAAACATCATAGTCATTTTCAGTCATCCAAGCAGCTAACGTTGTACCTATGGCTCCGGCGCCGTAAATCACAATTTTAAGTTTGTTGGGCATAGTCATAATTAATCCTTAACATAAACATAAATAGAGCAAAATTTACAAAAGCGATACCGGTGTAGATTATTGCAGGTAACGCTAGCAAGGTATTATCAAGCAGTACTGACGCAATAAATATTGCCGTTGCACTATTTTGAATACCAACTTCGATGACCAAGGTTTTAGCAACTCTGTTGTCGAGCCGTGCCATATGAGAGCCCAAATAACCAATGAACATTGCCGTAATGTTTAGGAAAAAAAGCGGTATTATCAGTGCTGAGCTAGCATGCATAATTTCATTAAAATATCTCATCATTGTTAGCAAGATCATTGTCACTAAAAGCACGTTTGAGCTAAGTGCAATTTTTGGTTGCAGTCGCGAAGAAAGTTTAGGAAGTTGATACCGAAATAGCATGCCGATAGCTACCGGCAATATCGTCATTAAAAGTAATCGTAAACTCGTACCTACTAAATCTAGCGCTATGTACTCGCTTTGAGTCAAAAAATAGCTAAGTGATACGTTGACAAGCAAAGGGATGGTAACAATCCCAAACAGCATACTAATGGCAGTCATGGTGATACTCAGGGCAGTATCTCCCTTAACCATTTGGGTGAGTAATCCCGAAACCACACCACCAGCACACGATACAAGAATCATAACTCCTGCAGCTTGTGTATCCGTTATCACAAAAATTAAGGCCGTTAAAAGCCCCAAAAGAGGTAATCCAATCATTTGACTTAACAAGCCTACAAAAACGGCTTTAGGTCTTGTTAACAAGCGGAAAAAATCTTCGACTTTTAAAGAAAGCCCCATCCCCATCATCATCAATCCGAGAGCTATAGGAGGAAGATAGGAAGATAAAAAATCTACTGGCATAACGACAAACTCCGTGAACAACAACAGCCTTCATTTTATCAAGAATAAAAGCTTGAACCAGATAACATCACGCCAATTAAAAGTCTTTATTCGCCATCATACCAATCCGAGAGCTATCGAAGGAATATAGGAAGACAGCAAGATAAAAAATCGACTGGCATTACAACAAACTCTGTGAACAACAATAGCCTTCATTTTATCAAGCATAAAAGCTTGAACCAGATAACATCACGCCAATTAAAAGTATTTATTCGTCATCATCATCAGCAATCCGAGAGCTATCGAAGGAAGATAGGAAGATAAAAAATCGACTGGCATTACAACAAACTCTGTGAACAACAATAGCCTTCATTTTATCAAGCATAAAAGCTTGAACCAGATAACATCACGCCAATTAAAAGTATTTATTCGTCATCATCATCAGCAATCCGAGAGCTATCGAAGGAAGATAGGAAGATAGGAAGATAGGAAGATAAAAAATCTACTGGCATTACAACAAACTCCGTGAACAACAACAGCCTTCATTTTATCAATCATAAAAGCTTGAACCAGATAACATCACGCCAACTAAAAGTCTTTATTCGTTATAATGCAGACGCAAACTGTTTAACAATATCGAAAATTGAAGCAAAGAGCATGCTTGTATTAGTATTTGATTTCGTTTTAAATACCACGCGTTGAGAATTAATGTTTAGCGATTATTAAAAAGGTCAAGCAATGCAGCAGAGTGTCTATGGTTATTATATCCCTTGTAGTCATGTCGCTATTCTTGCGGCCTTTGCTCAAGAATTCAATATCGAAATGGCACCTATATTAAGCAAATATCAATTAACTACTGAGTCGATTAATACCCCAGGTGCTATGATTGCCGCCAATCAATATACTCAGTTGATGCTAGATGTGGATACTGCGGTTAAAAATCATGATTTCTGGTTCTATTTTGGAAAACAACTCGATTTTCCTGCTTATGGCGTACTCGGCCAAGCTCTACAAAGTTGCGAGAATATACAACAAGCCATAATGTTATTGGCGAAATATTATCAGCTACTCAGTTGTGGCTCAGAATTAACCTGTGATCGTCTTGATGACTTTTTATGTATAAATATCTATCGGCAGACAGGAATAGAGTCGAGAGAAAGTATTATCAGGTCTGAGATCTTAGTCACGACTATTATTAATGGGATGTCAGCATTATTACCGGACGGTGGCGCAGAGTTAAAATTTGAATTTGATTATAAAAAACCCACCTATCATGGTAGCTACTATAAGAATTTGAATAGGAAATGTCGCTTTTCGGCCGACCAATCTAAAATACTTATTCCCTCACAATATTTAAAACTAAATTGTCCACATCCAAATCCCGTTATGCTTAAAATTTTGACCCAACAACTCGACCTATTATTATCACAACAACAAGGCCCAAAATCGATTACAGCAAAAGTAAGAACACTAATTGCTAAAATCCCGGGGAATTATCCTACCCTAGATGATATATCACAAAAAATAGGCATGAGCCCAAGAACGTTGAGTCGACGCTTAAAGGAAAATAATACAACGTTTCAATTGTTAATTAACGAAGTGAAATGTCAGCGAGCAAGCCACTATTTACAAGCGAGTAATCTGCCAATTGAAGAAATTGCAACTCTGATGGGCTTCAACGATAGTAGTAGCTTTCGGCGCGCATTTACCCGTTGGACAGGCATGATACCGACACTATTTCGCAAAGAAAAAAGGTTAAAACAGCAGGTTAATTAAACAAGCTTACAAATTAATATTATTGCCCGCCGGCAGTTTGCCAAACAATAGCTGCTCGTTAACTGTCAACTTATTCCCGTTTAATAAGTTCTGTTTTTGTTCAATCATTTTCTGCATATTACTTTCCACTTTTGTAGTTAATTTTTGAGCTTCGTCTTTCCTAATCCCTCCTTTTCTAGCACTTTCTTCAATTTCACTTTTAGCTAATGACAACAATTCCATCCTGACTTCTAATCTTTTTATATCAAGAAAGCTGATCCCCATACGATTATATAAAATAGCAGTATTAATTTCGTCTCGATCAATTTTTACTTCAATGGGAATATCCATAATGGTGTCTATGGTTTTGTTAAAGTAATCTGCTTGTTTAAGTTCTTTATCCTCAATATTGAGCGCTTCGAGCTCTTTTTTAGCGACTTGTTTTACTTGTTTAAAAAGAGTTTCTATATCCGCTTTTTTAATATTAGAAATGGTACCAATACTATCGGTTTGATTGGTATTCGTCTGATGAGAAAGTTGTGACTCAAACTCTTTTGTAAATATAGTACTATTTTGAGTACTTTCTTTTTGAGCATGACTACGAAATGAGCCATCCGTATTTCGATAAGGGTTTACAGTCATCGAGTCTGTCATACAAAGTCCTTGATATATTTACCACTCAGTTTAATTAAGAGTAACTAAGCAAAAAACAAACCAATAATTGCTTAAGATAAGTATTGAGTATATCGTTATCAAAGGCAGGCTCAAGCAGGTGATTGCAATTAGTTTTGATCATTTATTTCGTATAAGAACAGCTCTTGTGTATTGATTCAAATGGCAAATATTACCGCGACTTGGGAATAATTTGCCACTTTGGGAAAATGTCTAGTATCAGCTCAAGTTAAGAGACGACATCATGCCTTTTGAAAGTTTAACAACACTTTATTGCAACTTACTGCAAGTAGTAATAGCTTTATATTCTAGAGTTCAGCCGTCAAACAAAACTTTTCCAAAGAATCGCCACTGCAAAACCGGCCATTGCAATAAAAGTTAACACCATACTAGCAGCTCTACCATAACTCCAACCTACGGTTCGAATAACATAATAGTGCCACATGCGTGCAATCAATAGAATAAAACCGCCAGTCCAAAGTATTGCTGGCAATGTACCGAGCATTTCAGCTCCCGCCATCGCCAGTAGAGTTATCGGTACGGTCTCAATAAAATTTGCATGAGCACGTTGACGACGACGAAGATCGATATCACCATCGTCATAAAAATGCACTTCATTTTTAATACGGGCATAACCTACAAGGTTTGTAATTAATACTTGAAACAGTGCAAATATAGCAATGAAGATAAATGTAATTTCAGGTGTCATAAATAAAATTCCTCGTCATAAATTTTAAGATATTTAGGCCAAAGCAACTTACTTGTGCTTTTACCAAAGTATCGTCCAGAATAAATAAATAACGATTGTCTTTAATATAAAAGACAGGCCGTTAATAAAATTGATTTTACAAGTCTATAAATTCGCTAACTTATTCAGGTATTCGCCCTATTTTTTCAGGACTGCTTGGCGCAGTTGATGCCCAAGATGGTGAATTACGCATACGTTCGAAATAGTCATTAAGGTGTGGAAAAGTTGACCAATCAAATGGTATTACCTCTTTAAAAAACTCAACATGAATCATTGCATAGTCAGCTAATGTTATTGAATCACCTACAACATACAAGCGCCCTTGCATATGGTTATTAAGTACAGATGCAAATTGATTGAGCTGCTTTTTACTCCAATCAATAACTGCTGTATCACTTTCCATACCTAGAAAGTTAGGTTTGGCTACCGCTTCAAAGGCAAGCGTACCAAAGGCCTGGTTAAAGTGTGCAAGCTCCCAGCATTGCCAACGGACAATATCTGACCTAATAGCAATATCAGATGAGAATAAGTTACTATCTTGAGATTTTTCCGCTAAGTATTGAATAATAGCATTTGATTCCCATAATTTAAGGTCACCATCAACTAACACTGGCACCATAGCATTTGGGTTGATCTGTTCAAACGCTGATGTTTTAATATCTCCAGCAAAAAGGTCAAGATATTCAACGTCGATATCGATGCCCAAATGATTAATAACGGCCAAAACTTTACGTGAGTTTGGTGAACCAACAATGGCATACAGTTTCATTTTATTTCTCCGGTTTTTAATGGACTATTAATTAACTCTTTGATTAAAATTCTTTATTTTTATTTTTTGTTCTGAATATAAGTGCATAAACTAATCCAATACCACCGTAATGAATAATACCAAACAACAATTCCAAACCTACATATTGCCAAAGAGGGCTAATAAGGAATTTTGCAGGTACCACTAACGATGCGTAACTAATACTGAATCCTCCAACTAACAAGCCAAGTAATAATCCTCGCCGTAGTGAATGTTCAGCAGTATAAAAGCAACTAAATAGTACAGATAAAGCCACGCCCTCAAAAAAACATAGCAGCCAAACCTAGAGGAAGAATAGGTGTAGGCCGGTAGGAGTATTGAGCTAGCTCAACATAGGTATCTCTAAATATAAATAAATTCCAAAAAACACCAAGAACAATGGTAAATACCACATAAAAAAGAGTCGCCAATATAAATTTATGCATTTTTATATCCCTACAAAATCCACTTGCTTTTTACAAGTTAAAAACTACGTTAACATTTAACTTGTTTTTTGCAAGTTAAATATCATTATTAATTTCACTTTCTTTTTGAAAGTAAAATTCATTCGCGGTATTATTATATTTATGGTCGATAAAAAAACAAAAAATTGGGCTGGTTGCCCTGTACGCTTTGGTATGAGTCAATTTGGCGACAAATGGAGCTTTTTAATCATACGAGATTTGATGTTTAAAGGGCGTAAGTACTACAATGAATTTTTGGAAGCTGGGGAAGGTATTTCGACAAATATATTGGCTAACCGATTACATGATCTAGAAATCAATGGCATGGTCAGTAAACATCAGGACACTATAAAACGTTCAAAATATATTTACAGGCTGACGGAAAAAGGCATGGCGTTAATGCCAATGATGCTTGCAATGATTGATTGGTCTGAGAAATATGATAATAAGACAGAAGTCCCTAATGAGTTTATAAAAAAGCTCCGTAAAAGTCCTGAAGAGTTGCAACAAGATCTATTAGCTCAACTTAAAAACGATTAATTTCGTCTAATACCATTTTCATTAAGCTTTTGATTTTATTGTGTTTAGGAAAAATAAATCAGGGCAAGGCGCTCGGTTGAACAATAGCTGGCTATTAGGATGGAGAGCACAGGTTTTCAGTTACGAACAAAACCTCAATATTCTCATCCAGATGAGCAACACCGTCTGGAGTATTTTAATGAGACAAGTGGACAATAATTTAATGAAATTTGTATAAAATCAATTGAAGCAACTAATAATTTATCCCAAACTTACAATCATCAACAATAAATATAAGACCTGTAAAATAATTTGAAAGCTCAATTTATTGAAGACATAACACAGCTATCTAGCGATGATTGGCAACAACTAAACTCTTCAAGTTGCCCTTTTTTACAATATAAATTTTTCACCGCTTTAGAGCAAAGTCACTCAGCAAGCTCAAAGCGTGGTTGGCAGCCTCATCATTTGGTTTTATCCGATAATGATAAAGCGAATAACGTTACAGCCATTATGCCAATGTACCTTAAGAGTCATTCATGGGGAGAATACGTTTTTGATTGGGGTTGGTCTGATGCTTATCAACAAAACAATTTAGCTTATTATCCCAAATTAGTGGCAACTCTGCCCTTCACTCCCGTTACTAGCGATAAAGTTTTATCAAAAAAACTTCAACAAGTTGAGCTACTTAATATTTTAAGTAGGCACTGTCAACAACATGCTATCAATAGTTGGCATTTACTTTTTTGCCCTCAAATAGCAATAACCGAGCTCCCTGATGATGTCTTTCAACGTAATACTGTGCAGTTTCAGTGGTTTAATAAAGCGTATAAGAGTTTTGATGATTATCTAGATAACTTTGTTTCTCGTAAACGAAAAAACACGCGAAAAGAACGCGCTTCCATTGCTCAACAAAACATTCATATTCGACAGGTGCAGGGAAAAGATATCTCCCCTGCCGAACTAGATTTCTTTTATTTAACCTACCAATTAACCTACTTAAAAAGAGGTCATAGCCCACATTTAACTTTTGAATTTTTTCAGGAAATCATAGTAACAATGGCTGATAATATTTTACTTGTTATTGCGAACCAAAAAAATAAAGATGTAGCGTGTGCATTATTTTTTTATGATGACAAACAATTATATGGCCGTTATTGGGGCTGTACTGAAGTTTTAAACAACTTACATTTTGAACTTTGTTATTATCAGGGTATTGAGTTTTGTATTGCTCGCGGGTTACGCTCATTTCATTCAGGTACACAGGGAGAACATAAAATTCAAAGAGGTTTTGAACCAATATTGACTCATTCCTATCATTGGATAAAACATCCTGCTTTTAAAAACGCGATAAAGAATTTTTGTCTGCAAGAGCAACAACATATGCTTACCTACCAACAACAATGCCAACAAGCATTACCATTTCGGTTGTAATATATTGCCTACCAAGGTAGTTATTTTGATTAGTATTAAAGTACTTTAAGCAAAAAATAGAACAGTCTGTTTATCGATACTTTAAATGTTCTTTATAACCAATATTTATCGCGATAGTTATGCTATCAAAAACTATAAAAAACAGTCACTTTATCTAAGACTAGGATTCATTTAATTAATAGCCATTATTCCTTGCTAAAAATTGTAATATCCGTACTATCTGAGTACTGGTTGTACAAGGCGTAGAGTCTAATTTTATGGATAAAAAAGATCACAGTAAAGCTATCGTCTTTTTCCCATTATTATACTGCTTTTTTGTAAGTGCGGTATCCGCCCAATCACCTCTAAAAAAATCAAAATATTCCGTTACTCAAACGATAGAAACAACGTGTAAATTGTCGCCCATATCATGCTTAAAGCTAGTAGATGAAGCGTTAGCGAAAACTAAAAAAAACAGTCGTATTTATTACCGCTTATTGCAGTTTAGGTTTGACTCACTATTTAATTTACAACGTAGAAAGCAGTTATTAAAAGAGACAGAGATTTGGCTAAATAAAGAAGATACCCCCATTGCTTTTCGTTCTTCTGTCTACATTTATTATGCTAAAGCAGCTTTGTTTGTTGGGGATAAAGAAAGCAGCAGGAAATACTACGTATTGGCGCGCGATATGATTGCACTAATGAATGAAGCATTGCCATCACCAATGCGCCTCGTTGTGATGGCTAATTTACAAATGCAATTAAAAGAGTTTAAGGCGGCTCATCAGCTGTTATCAGGTTTAGTCAATAAATACCCAAATAGCCCAGATACACAGTTTATGATGGAGTTACACGGTAACTTAGCCCATGCATCAAATCAGTTAGGTAGATATGAAGAAGCGCTTAAGCATTGGCAAGATACAAAAAAGTGGAGTGAAATATTAGGCAACAAACAACAAATGGCAGTAGTGTTATATAACCTAGCAGATGTTCATTTCACATTGGAACAATTTGCTCAAACAGAAGTAGCATTAAAACAAACGATAATACTAGCTCAACAAGCAAAAGACATCAAAAAAGCAAATGAAGCACGGCTCTATCTAGTCAAAGTTCAATTAAAACTCATCAAAAAATGTCAGGCATATCAAACCCTTACCTCTATAGATAAAGACGAGCTACCGGTGAAACATAAACCCAGTCTTGCTCAGATGATAAACAGCATAAAACCGTGTTAACTTAAGATCCCTATACGTAGTTTAATAGATGAAATTGTCACGGTTAAGAGATAATAAATTTAGCTGGAAAATTAAAATAATAAAACGTAAAAACACCTCAAAAAAATCTAAATTTAATGCTATTGCAAAGTCCGCTCACTAGTTGATGTTTTTTCAATCTCAACCCATAATTAAACTATTCACCAACCAAATGACTAGTTTTTATTGACTGTTTTGGGGATGTTTTTGTCTGATTGTAAAACGAGAAAAATCTATAATTTAAAGCAAACTTGCTGACGTATGCTTAAAATATCAACGCTAGTTATTATATTGAAGGTTTGGTCGATGGTAAAATTTGTTATTAAGCTATTAGTTCTTCATGTTGTTTCAACTATGCCGTTATTTGCACAAGAAGTGAATATTGCTGCGGGGGCTTTTCCTGGCCTTATTAATCAAGAAGGTATTGGTGCATATCAACAAGTGTTAAATCATGCAGCAAAGCGCAGTGATATTAAACTAACAGAAACTTTTTACCCTATTAAACGTGCAGTCAATGTATTTAAGCACAAGCAAGTGCTCGCTATCTACGGCATGATCGATTCAGTGAAGGATGAAATAAATAGAAGTGAAATCATCACTACTTATCCTATTGGCATTTTTAAACTCTATATTTTCACCAAAAAAGATCAACCTCCTATATCCAGTTATGAACAGCTAAAAGGAAAATCCATCGGAGGAATACGCGGTTATGAAAGTTCATACCAGCCGTTAATAGAAAAAAATATTAATATCTATTACATCAGCAATGAAGCCTCTCAACTGGCAAGGTTAAAAAGTGGCCGTGTTGATGCAATTCTTGGTTTTTTACCCGATTGGACTCCTTACCTTGAGCAACTAAATTACGATAAAGGCTTCCTAATTGAATTTGGTTACGATTATATTGTAGCTTGGAATACTCCCTTAGGACGGGCCTTCGTCAATAAAATATCCCCGACCTTACAACAAATGAAAATTGACGGCACCCTGAAGAAAATATTGGCTGAGCGCTATATTGATTTTGATTATAAAGTCACAAAATCGTTTGAATGGAGCCCTACTAAGCCAGTCAAGGTAAGGCCTTAATCACCAACATTAATGAGGATACCTACATAAAAACAGCTCAAAGCTTAGACTAAATATTATATCGCATTAAGCCATTCACATAACTGCTTGATACCTTCTTTTACTTTCTCAAAATCATGTTTAAGTTCACTGTCATTGATAACTTGTGCACCTTCAAAGTCTACAAAAGCAAGACGTGTAGTAAAGCTAAATTCACTCATTCCAAAGGCACTACCGGGCAGTAAAGCAACCCCGACTTCTTCCATTAACGCTGCAGTAAGTTGTTCACTTGTTTCAATATCACGAGCAATTAGCCGTTCTGTAAAATTACTAAAATCAGGAAAAAGGTAAAACCCTCCTTCTGCTGCATGTACCTTAACGCCAACGTTGGACAATTGCGCACTACAATATTCACTTATTTCACTGAGTAGCCTTACTTGCTTACCTATAAATTTATCGGCAAGCTCGAGATTATTATAGGCCTCAGTAGCAGCAATCTGAATGGGACTTGGTGCACAAGAATAGGTTTCTGAAGCAACACCGATTACTGTTTGCATTAAATTGCCTAATTGTGGGGGAATATGCATAAAACCTAAACGCCAGCCCCCCGCTCCACACCATTTAGACAAACCTGATGACACGATACAGCCTTCAGGATAAAAGTCCGCGATAGACGCATAACCTTTTTCATAAGTTAACAAGCTATAAATTTCATCTGCAATAACAATAACATTATGTTTACGCATCACTCCCGCAAGGTCAGCTAGCTCTGCGGCATTATATGTTTGTCCCGTAGGATTACTTGGATAATTCAAAACTAAAATAAGTGGCGTATTTGGCTCTTCTCTCTTATTACAATAATCATCAAGTTGCTCTGGTGTTAAATGCCACTTAGTATCATAGTTTGTCGTTAACCATGTTGCCTTATGTCCCGCGAGTTTAGCCTGTGGCTCGTATGATACCCAACTAGGCGCTGGTAGTAGTATTTCTGCTTTTTCAAAGGCTGCCATCACGCAAAATAATAATATTTTACTACCTGCACCAATAATAATGTTATCGGCATGCCACTGCTTATTTTCTCTAACTTGATGGAAATCAGCAATTGCTTGCCTTAAAGGTACATGGCCTTGTACGTTCATATATTCTTTACGGTGTGCTGCATCGGCCAAAGATTGTGAGATTATTTTCGGCACTGGGAATGGACTTTGACCAAAACCAAACTTATAAACTGTTTGATTATTTTCAGCTCGAGATAATGACATTTGATTGACCAATAAGGTTTCTGAATGCTTATTTTCTCTTAGATTAGAATTAACAATGTTTACTGTTTGCATGATACAGCCCTTTTACGCTTAGCTTTAAATTTGAATGATTAAGAACGCCGTTAGAATGTACAAATAATCATCAGCAAACAATCAATTGGGCAATATAAAAATATCTTTTCTTTTTTTTGTTATTTTTATTCAAAAAAGGTCCTTATACCTATAAATGAGTGTATTTTGAAAAATAATAAAAATGACCAATATAAACTAAGATTATTCGTTATGATAAATAAATCATAGTTAAGATAGTCACTTATAAGTAAAGGATAGTAACATGAATTTTCCTCCTGATAATTTTGAGAAGCTACGTCAGTTGACAATATTGCTGCGTCAAGGAGAAATTGATTTACCTATAGGTAAAAAAAGCATGCTTGCTTTAGAGAAGATGCTCAATGATGCAGAGTTAGTGGCTACTTGTAATATTGTTGAACTGGCAGAAAAAATTGAATTTAGTCCAGCGTCAATCACCCGTTTAGCTAAGCTTTTGGGTTTTCAGGGGTTCAATCAACTAAAAAACTTATTTAAGCAAAAGAGTAAGATACCAACTACTTTTTATAGCGAAAAAGCTAAACGGCTGCTCAATAAAGATAAATCAAATCCTAAATCGATATTTAAAGAGCATTTACAAAACACAGTTACCCATGCGGAACAGTTTATCGAAAAAGTGAGTGAGAAAAGTTTATTACAAGCCAGCTCATTACTCGCCAAGAAACATCGTGTTTTTATTTTTGGGTATCGACAATCCTCTGCCATCGCTAATTTATTACGTTATGGTTTAGCACTATTAAGACCAAATGTACAAATGCTAGTACAAGCTGACCATGGTGTTGCTGTAGCACTAGGGCAATTAAAAAAGGATGACTTACTGGTAGTCATTGGTTCTGCGCCCTATTCAAATATTACGTTAAAAATAGCAACATTAGCAAAAAAACAACAATGCCAAATTTTGGCAATTACAGACTCTCTGCTTTCGCCACTTAATGACAGCGCAGCGGTAGCTATTCAAGTACCAACATCAGGTTATTATTACGCTAATAGTTTAGTAATAAATTGCTTTTTTATTGAAAGTTTATTGTCACTTACCGCCATGGGACTTGGTCAATCTGCAGTGAATAACTTACAGCATCATGAAACCTTGTTAAGTCAACTTGATGTCAGCACATAACCAATAACATGCATTATTTAACTGTTTAGTTTTGCTGATTTTGTTTTTGATTTAACCAAAAATTCAATAAGGTCAAAATGAATATCAAACGTATTAGTTTATGTTAACTTATTTCATCAATCGAAGCTTTTTATTCGATATCGGTCAGTTTATCCTGCGTTTTCAATTCAAAGTCACTGGCATCATGACGTTCATGTAACTGTTCATCTAATTCCCCCCATGCACGATTAACCATAACCCCGCGCTTAACCGCGGCTCGTTCCGCAATGTTTTCAGTCCAACGTAGCAGATTTTTATAAGATTGTGTTTGTAGAAACTCTGCTGCTTCATAGACTTTATTTTGCATGAGAGCTCCATACCATGGCCAAATAGCCATATCAGCAATAGTGTATTGATCGCCACACATATACTGATTATTCGCCAAATGCCTATCTAGTACATCAAGTTGTCGTTTTACTTCCATAGTAAAACGCTCTATTGGGTATTGAAATTTTTCTGGTGCATATGCGTAAAAATGACCAAAACCTCCACCTAAATATGGCGCGCTACCAACTTGCCAAAATAACCATGACAAGCACTGTGGCTTGAGTGATGGCTCTTTAGGTAAAAAAACATCAAACTTTTCAGCCAAATACAAAAGTATCGCCCCCGACTCAAAAATTGGCAGGTTATTATCATTGCCAATATCCACTAGAGCTGGAATTTTAGAGTTTGGGTTTACATCGACAAAACCAGAGCTAAATTGCTTACCTTCCATAATATCAATCATATGAGCATCATACTCAGCTTCTTTGATATCTATTGCTAATAACTCTTCCAACAAGATTGTAACTTTAACGCCATTAGGCGTGGCCAACGAATAAAGTTGCAACGGATGTTTACCTACGGGTAATTCCGCCTGATGAGTAGCCCCAGCTATCGGACGATTTATACTGGCAAACTTGCTATCACCCTCTTTATTCCATTGCCAAATTTTTGGTGGTTCATAAGTAGATTTAGACATCTCATCTCCATAATTATTATTCATCTATTTAAAGTTATCATCTTTCGACATACAGGTGAAATACCACCTTTCTACATAGAAGTAGTTATACCCAGAAACATGGATGCCTAGAAGTGACCTTGGACCCTCGACATTGCTTGCATGGACGTAGGTACTTAGCTTTTTCGAGCTTCTATTTTATAAGCAAAAGCTGACCATACATCCTGTATATCGTCGTTCAATGCCATCGACGTACATGGAAATACTAATGTCGCAAAGGCATGGATGCCTATGAGCGACCTTGGCACCACGACATACCATACATTCTGTATATAAAAAGGCCATGTACTTATGCAGTAACATGACCTTCTTTACGTGTATTTTACTTATATATTATCGATTAAAAGCCGTAAGAAACACCTAAGTACCAGCTACCACCTTCATAGTTTGCAGCGCTTCGACGTGGATATTGAAGACCAACACTTTGACGGTTAGCATTAGGAGCATCAACTTCACCAATGTATGAATCAAAGAGATTAGTAAATCCTAATTTCACTGACATCGCATCATTAACCTGATAGTTTAGCTGTGCATCCAAATAGACAATGGCATCAATTTCTGCACTTGGGTCTTCAGCTGCACCAATAGTTCCACGCTCATCGTAATGTGAACCATAATAATTGGCTCTCACCATTAAACTCCAATCATCATTAAATTGTGTATTCGTTGTTAATACAAAACGAGAATTGGGAAAGTTATTTTCAATATCTTCAACAGTAGCATCGGATACTGGCTGAACGCCACTGACCATACGCTGACCAACAACTTCAATTTCATTGTACCCATAAGCAAATGAAACATCCGTAGTAATAGAGCGATTCCAGTCAAATTCTGAAGAAATTACTAAATCAACGCCTGAATGCTCAACATCAATGGCATTAGTATAAAATGAAATGGAACTACCGTCCGCTTGCGCAATATCCCCCGTACGGTAAATACGGTCATCAACGGCAATTTTATAATAATCTAAAGTTATCGTTGTATCATCCCCAACGCTTGACGAAATACCGATACTAAAGTTGGTTGACTCTTCTTCTTTGATAGCCTGTCCACCTGCTGCAACAGCACGAGGATCTGTCGCCGGAATCAAACCTTCTTCAACTTGTGCTCCCGTTGTGCCATCAAAAGTGGTAATGGTAGTTCTCACATTAGACTGTCCCGGCGTTGGTGCATGAAACCCTGTAGAAATAGCCGCACGCAGTGAAGTGTCATCAGTTAGTGAATAATTACCAGCAACTTTCCAGTTAACCGTACCGCCAACATCTGAAAAGTCTTCATAACGTAAAGCATATTGCATTAATAGCTCATCAGTAACATCTTGTTCGATATCAATATAAGCTGCATAGTTATCACGAGAATATTCTCCAGCATCTTGAGGTGTAATGCCTTTAAAACCACTTGAACCAGCGCCTACACTGCCATCGGCATTTGAATAAGAAGCTGATTCACCTGCGATTGCAGAATAAGTTTCTTCACGCCACTCAACACCATAAGCTACGTTAAAATCATCACCGACAGGCATTGAAAAATCTGCATTAATGTTGACTTCTTCCTGTTTATAACCACCTATTTTAAAATCCATTTGTGGTATTTGTAGGTCCGCGGTTAGACCCAAGCCCGCATTAATAGAGTTATTTAAAAAATAATCTAGCTCGTTAGAGCCTTTACTGATACTAATATCATAAGAAGTTTCATTAGCAAAGTAGCCTTCTAAACCAACAATAATACTATAATCTTTTTGATCTCCATCTAGATAAGGCGTAAATCCAACCTCAGATTGTTTACCAGTAAAACCTAAATCACCTAACGTCGATAACGTTGAATGTCCTGGGTTACGGTAGAAAAAACGATAACGTCCTGTAGTATCGCCGTAACTGAAACGACTATATAATTGCTTATCTCCTTCAAGCTCAATACCAGCATTAATAAATGCACGTGTAGCTGACGTTTCAGGACGACCCCATGTTTGGGTAAATGGTGCATCGTCAAAAGGTGTATCGGCACCTACACCCTGCACACCTGCATCAATTAAAGCTTGCGCATCCGCTCGGATAATACCGCGTGACAAAGCCTCATTATCTACATACTCTAAACTAAAATTCAAAAAACCGTCATCACCTAATTCCAGTCCTTTATTGATAGCGAATTTTACACTCTGTTCACCGTCATAATGTTGGCCATATTGTAATTCTACTAAACCACCATCAGATGCATCTTTAGTAACAAAGTTAATCACGCCGGCAATAGCATCTGAACCATATTGTGATGCTGCGCCATCTCTGAGTACTTCAACACGCTTAAGAGCGATCGCAGGGATCATACCGACATCTGCAGCATGTGCACCATTACCTGCAGCTGGCGCAAAAAATTGTACTAATGCCGAGCGATGACGTCTTTTACCATCAATCAAGACCAATGTTTGATCTGATGACGTACCACGTAATGAAGTAGGTCGAACAAACGCACTACCATCACCTGTTGCTGGAGTTGCTGTATAGCTTGGCACCAATGCCTTCAAATTATCCGTCATATCAGCCGTACCACCGACTGAATTTAAATCGTCTGAAGATATTAAATCAACGGGCACTGGAGAATCGGCAACGGATCGTTGTTTCGCACTACGCGAGCCGATAATTGAAATAACCTCAGTTTCAACTTCTTTCGCTTCTGCCATTCCATGAGCTAATGCAACTTGACTTGCTGATCCTAGAATCAAAGGTAAAAGTGCGAGTTTTATGGCTAGTTTTTTATTCATTATTTTTCTCTCTTAGCATGTTTTTATTATGTATGTATTCAACAGCAACTTATTGTTTTTTATTTGCATATTTTATAAGTTAGTACTAAATCGCTTTATAATCCAATTAGCTCATGTGTAATTGGTCGCTATTTTCTACGGCAGTAATTTAATGTTGATTATTCTTTATTTTTACTACAGCTTAAAAATGGGCATATAAAGCGTTCAACTTATATAAACAGCTAGGAATAAATAATCCGCCACTTTCATTTTTATTTTTCAATAAAATACAAATAACGACAAAATTTCAATCACTTAAAGCAAAGGTAAAAATACACCCATAGTTAAAAAATGAATGTATATTCATAATGTAATAAATAACAAACAACTTTTTTGTAAGTATAATGTTCGCTTAGCTGGGAATATTTTAAATGATGATATTAAAAAATGTTCAAAATAGAGCAAAATGCCATACAACAAGAGGGATATTGCATCGGCTAGTTTTAGTAATACTATGATGTATAAGAAGGTATTCAATAATTACGTAGGTAAAATACACAAAACTGTGCAATTGATTCATGTAACAACGGGTTATTAGCAATGAAAGGTAAAACTAAGTACGCACCTACATCGAAGTAACAAATGTTTGTTAGTTTCAACAAAAAAGTAAGCTTAAATTTATACAAATTAGTATAAACCTAAGGTTATATAACAAGCTAATGGCTAAAAATGAACGGTTTAGATCTAATAAGAACGTTTACAATAGCGTTTTATTGTGGCCGTTCCATGAAAATCAACTATCTAAAATATTAACATCAACCGATAGTGAGAAGCCGACTTTTAACTTCTCACCATAATCGATTTTTTTTTAAGTTCAGTTAACTTTAAATAAGAATAAGAAGTTATTTACACTAAATATAATCAATAATTTCACTAGAAGAATATTACTTTCCTAGCTCTTATTTTCAACGCTATTACTTTCCAACAGTTGCAACTCTCTACTTAATTTAAGTGGTGAACCCGTGTTTTTACATAACCAGTAGTAAGCTCCTGGCACTACAAATAAGGTTAAAAATGTTGCCACAGACACACCAGCCAAAATGACAACACCGATCACCATTCTACTTTCAGCACCGGGCCCCGAGGCTAGAATTAGCGGGATTGAGCTCATCACAGTTGTAAACGAAGTCATAATAATTGGACGCAAACGATGTTGTGATGCTTCAATTAGTGAAGATTTAAATTCTTGCCCTTGATCTCGTAATTGATTAGCGAATTCAACAATGAGAATACCATTTTTAGCTGCCAATCCAATGAGCATGACGAGGCCAATTTGACTATATATATTCAATGTCATGCCTGCAAAATATAAACCAGCCATTGCACCGACAATAGCCATAGGCACAGCGAGTAAAATCACAAAAGGGTGAATGAAGTTTTCAAATTGAGCAGCAAGCACTAAATATGTGATCAATAATGCCAGAGCAAAAACAAATAGCATTGAACTGCCACTATCAACGAACAATTGTGATTGGCCTTTGTAATCAACCATCGCCGATTCAGGTAATTCTTCTTTCACTAATTCATTAAGATACGCCAATGCTTCTCCTAGAGGATAATCGTCAGCGAGGTTTGCATCAATGGTGATACTGCGTAATCGGTTGTATCGATTTAATCGTGACGAGGTTGCATTTTCACTAAGACTAACAAGGTTTGATAAGGGTATAAGTTTTTTTGTCGCTAAAGAACGAACATAAATACCATCAATATCTCGAGGGCTGGTATATTTAGTTTCATCGCCTTCCAAGATAACGTCATACTCTTCACCTCTTTCAATGTAGGTAGTTACACGTCGATTACCTAACATGGTCTGCATTGTCTTGCCAATATCACCAATTGAAACACCTAAATCCGCTGCACGCTGGCGATCGATATCTACCATAAATTGAGGATAAGTTTCTTTGTAATCACTATCTATACGAATTAAATTTGGATTTTCTTTTGCTCTACTAATAATAATATCACGCCAACGCGCTAGCTCCTCATAGCTATTCCCTTGTAATACGAACTGTACTGGCCGGTTTTGTCCACGCCCACCAAGACCACTACGCATAATAGCAAAAGCCTTAACGTCGGTAAGTTCGGCTAATTGTGGTCTAAGTTCATTGAGATAATCGAAAGTATCGATGCTACGGTCATCCCAATCAGGCATACCAACAATGGCAATACCGCCACGCCCACCCCAGCCAGGAACACGAACAATGACACGGTCAACTTCACCTCTTCCCTTTGAGGCCATCAATATCTTTTCAATTTCAGCCATATTTTTGACATTATTATTGTAACTTGCTCCTTCGGCACCTTGCATAGCAATAAAGAAGTTACCTCGGTCTTCTTTTGGTGCATATTCGCTGGGGATTTTTTCAAATAAGCTGAAAATTGCAGCCATTGCCACTATAAAAAGCACGACTAATAACAACGGCGACTTAATGCTTTCTCTTAAGGCATTACCGTAACTATTTTCAAGTGTAGCAAAGCCACTATCAAATTTTTGTCCTAACCAACTGCGCTTATTTTTCTTATTACTTCTTTTCAATAACCGTGAGCACATCATCGGTGATAATGTTAGTGCGGTTATACTTGAAAAGGCGACCGCTGCTGATATCGCAATGGCAAACTCTGTGAATAATCGACCGATATTTCCTTGTAAAAAAATAAGCGGAATAAAAACGGAAATCAATACCAGTGTTGTTGCCACCACCGCAAACCCTACTTCTTTAGCCCCTCTGTAAGCCGCTAACAAAGGAGGCTCACCCTGCTCAATACGTCGATAAATATTTTCGAGCACAACAATGGCGTCATCAACCACTAAGCCAATCGCTAAAACTAAAGCTAATAATGTGAGTAGGTTAATTGAAAAGCCCAGTGCAGATAAAATAATCATTGAGCCTATAAGCGCAACAGGCACTGTAACAGCAGGAATAAGTGTTGCTCTAAAGTTTCCTAAGAATATATAGATAACCAACACCACTAAAACCATTGCAATTAATAATGTATTATAAACTTCATCAATAGACCCCTGAATAAAGACGGATGAATCATACGAGTCAACGATGTATGTTCCTGTGGGTAAGGAGTCTTGAATTTTTTGCATTTCAGCGCGCGCAGACTCGACCACTTGTAAGGTATTTGCTTTTGATTGCTTAATGACCCCTAAACCAACCATATTGACGCCATCGCCTTTAAATAACTGTTCCTTCACTTTGGCAGCTAATTCAACTGAAGCAATTTCACCGATACGGATCAAATGACCATCAATTCCTCGGCCAATAACCATGTTATTAAAATCTTCTGGCTGTAAATATGAGCGACTAACACGTACAGAAAAAGTACGATCGATAGATTTGACTTCTCCAGCCGGCAATTCAACATTTTCAGCGCGTAAGGTTTTTTCAATGTCAGCGACAGTGATATCGCGAGCAGCCATTAAATTACGGTCTAAGGTAATTTTCATGGCATAGTCTAAACCTCCGCCGATACGAACTCTAGCAACACCATTTACCACCGCAAACCTGTCGGTTATGTATCGTTTTGCATAGTCGGTTAATTCCAATACCGACATATTTTCGCTACGTAGATTAAACCAAACAATGACGTTGTCATCATCATCTGATTTAAAAACTTCCGGGGTATCTGCTTGCTCAGGTAAGTTATCAATTGCACGAGAGATACGCTCTCGCACATCATTAGCTGCGGCATCAATGTCACGAGATAATTCAAATTCAATAGAGATATTAGAACGACCATTACGGCTAGTCGATGTAATATTCTTTACACCACTAATGCCACTGATCCTGTCTTCTAATGGCTGTGTTATCTTGGTTTCAATAATAGCGGCTGAGGCGCCAGAATAATTTGTAGAAATAGAAACTATCGGAGAGTCAATATCCGGATATTCACGTAAAGGTAGATCAGTGAAGGCAACAATACCAAAAATGATAATCAACAAATTTAATACGGTAGCAAAAACAGGGCGTTTAACTGATATGTTAGAAAGGATCATGATTAAGCTCCCTTAACAGTAACTTTTGCGCCTGGGCTTAATTTAATTGTCCCCTCAACAACTAATTTATCACCTAAACTTAACCCCGACAAAACTTCTACAGACCCAGGCATACGGCGACCTATCTTTATCGTCTTACGCTCAGCTATTTCATTGTTAATAACATAAACAAACTGTTTATTTTCAATGGGAATGATCGCTGACTCAGGAATCATAATAATATTTTCACTACTTCTTTCTAAACGAATATTTAACAACATGCCTGGTCGAAGTAACATCTCAGTATTTTTCACTTCCGCTCTCACTTGAACAGCACGAGTGACATTATCTAGTCTTGAGTTAACATGGGTAATTACGCCTGAAAAAATATGGTTTTTATATGCAATGTTTTTAGCGGCAATATTTTGACCTTGCACTACTGTTGTAAAATCACGTTCAGGCACAGTGAAATCTACTTTTACTACATTGACGTCATCTAAAGTCGTTAACATATCATCTGTAGAAAGAAAGGCGCCCGCGCTAATTTCTCTTCGCCCTAATACACCATCAAATGGGGCGACCACATCCATTTCGGCAAGTTTTGATTTGGCCGCAATAAGTTGTGCTGAAATTGCCGATACTTTTGCTTGTTGTTCGTCTAATAATGAAATAGCGGTCGAATTTGATTTACGTAAATTATTGAGTCGTGAAAATTGTGATTTTGCTTCGCGCAAATTTGCACTTAATTCACTGACATTCGCTTGCTCTTGTTTATTCACTAATTTAGCTAATATTTTTCCTTTTTTAACTACTTGTCCATCATTAAAATACAAAGATTCAACCGTACCAGCATAACGTGGATAGATAGTGACTTCTTCATTTGCTCTGACAGTGCCCAGTGCTTCAATAACATCTTGATAAAGTTGTTGTTGTACTTCACTAACAACAACTGCAACAGGTTTTTTATTCACTGCTTTTTGCTGGGAGTCTGCTGGCCAGTTTAGAAAAATAATTAAAGTTAATAACGTAAAAATACCGATATATAACGGCGTGCGAGCAAGGACTTTATTTGACATTTAATTTTCCAATAATCGAGAACAGGGTATTGTATACCACCTAAGGTTTTTAAATAGGTAATTCATCGTAAATAATCGTCAACTCACATCAAACATGCTATATTTTTTGTTGAATAGTTTCAAACCTTTATCTGTAAATAACACAGCTCTTGAATCAACATCTTTTTTAGCAAAACCTTGCTGATAAATATCATTTAATATCCATTGACCAATGATACCGGCGAGATGATTTTTGCGTTCACTCCAATCTAGGCAAGATTTACATAACGGTCGATTGTTATGTTTGATTTTATCAAAGTTTACACCTAAAGAAGAAAAAAACAGACGACCACTTTCAGTAAAAACGGTTTCGCTTTGTTTGTTAATAATATAGCCCTTTTTAGCCAATGCATCATAAAGCGAAACACCTAACTCCCCAGCTAAATGATCATAACAAACTCGTGATTTTCTTAAACGAGGATCCCTTGGTCCTGTAGCAATTTTTTCTGGCTGAGCTTTTGAACTGATATTTAATAGTGATTCCAATAGCTCAGCAATTTCTAAACCTTGCAATTGAAAGTATTTATGACGACCTTGTTTGCGGACTACTAAAAGTTGACCATCAATTAACTTATTTAAATGGCTGCTTGCTGTAGATGCGGAAATATCAGCTTCAAGCGCAAGTTCAGTTGCTGTTAGCGCTTTTCCGCCCATTAATGCCGTCAACATACGTGCACGAGTCGGTTCACCAATAAGGTTGGCGATAATAGAAATATCAGGTTGCAATGAAAGTACTCTCCTCTAATTAAATTTCGTTAACATCCTAACACGAGTATTTTCGCCAATAGGTTAGCATTTACATTTTCCATACAAGAAATATCATTTAGTAAGTATCTATTAAAGCTGCATGATGAATAGTTTATCCATAGTTCGATGACCATCGAAGCAAAGTTCTATTATAGTCGTTACTATTCAAAACACATCTAATTGGCAGTCCATTAACAGTGTCAAGAATGCCGAAAAACTTCCAATTAGACAATAAATTAGACAAATAAAAAATTGATAAATATAGAGAAGAAATATGACAATTACCTGTTTTATACAATACAAAATAAATCCCTACAAATTAGCTGAATTTGAACAATACGCACGACATTGGGGAGAAATCATTCCGAGCTGCGGAGGAGATTTATTAGGTTATTTCCTTCCTCATGAAGGCAGTAATGATACCGCTTACGGTTTGATTAGCTTTAACACGTTAAAGGATTATGAAACATACCGAACACGTTTAAAAACAGATAATGCCGGTAAAAATAATTTTATTTTTGCGCAACAGGAACAGTTTATTGTCGAAGAAAAACGTTCTTTTTTAAAAGTCGTTGAAAATACTTATAAAAGACAGCCAGTGAGGAAACTATGATAGCTGTAATTTTTGAGGTTATACCTAAAGCCGAACATAAAGATGAATACCTTAATATAGCTGCAGAATTAAAAAAAAGTTTACTAAAAATGAAAGGATTTATATCAATAGAGCGTTTTCAAAGCTTAGCTGATCATAACAAAATATTATCTCTTTCATTTTGGCAAGACGAAGCCTCAGTTAAAGCATGGCGCACGTTCACCTGTCATCGTGATGCACAAGAGATAGGTAAAAATAACGTTTTTGCTCACTATCGACTACGTGTCGCGAGCGTCATTCGTGACTATACCTTGCTCGATAGAGAACAAGCACCAAAAGATATTAGCTAATAAGGAGGCAGTACAAGATATGAAACTAAGACACTATTTGGATAATAATTATTATACTACCGAAACATTACTTACACTGAGCAGAACGTCACCAGAGACATTACTTGATCTACAAAAACAGCAAGTTATGCCCATCTGTTCCTATGAACTAGATCATAACGTAACCTGCCATTCATTCTTTGGGGACTATCAAGTCAAAGAAAAAATTGAATATTATGCAAAAGGCATGGTTGAATGGCTTGCAATAGCCAAAAACTCATCGCCGGAAAATACCTTTTCAATATTCTCTGAACGTTATCAAACAAAGCTCAAGCAACTCAATAAACAAGGTTTCAATTGCAAAGATTCCAAGCTTAACAGTAATGTTATTGAACATATTAATGCAGAATGGCAACACTTTCTTAATGGCACATATGGTCTATGTACAAAGTCTGGTTTACCTGAAGATATTGCGGGTAAAGAGTTAGCTATCATTGAGATTAATCGACTAATTAACATTGAGAAACTAAGTAAAAATCAACAAACTCAATTGAACAGCTTGGTTAATATATTAGATAAAAGTAGCGCTTTATTTGCTCCTCATGAACGTTCACGAAGTTCACGACGTAGACTGATTGACGATGTTCGTGAAAAATATCAGCTGATTAACTAAACAATGCTACGGTCTGTTGATATTCTCTGCTAGCCCTTTTCTTCTACATTAATAAGCACTTCTACATAACATTCACCCGTGAAAGTATTTAACGATGAATGTTATGTCATCAATTGATCGTTTACATTGCGAAAATATATGTCTAGAACAATGGCAATGGTGATTAACTACATATTTCAAGATCCAAAATATCTAAATAGAACAAACAATTGGCTTTCTATTTTTACGTTCAATTGCTATTGTCATAGCAGTATCGAAATTTTCAGTCACCTTAACTTTTATCGACTTTCTATAGGCAAACAGTATGGACAAAATCATTAAACTTCATTATCTATTCTTAGTTATCTTTCTAAGTGGTTGTTCTTCAATGAGTGATAGTGAATTTATGTTGGCACAAGGTGAAGACCCTAGAGAACAAACCTTCAATGCACATTTAAAGGAATGGCAAAAACTAAAGCCCGAAATTTATGAATTAGTAAAAATGAAAAAAGAGTTAACAGCACTCATTAACAATCTAAACGATCTAGCTGATGATACTGAAAAAGATTTAATTGCCAACCAAGAAATAATAATGCCCCTACCAGAAAAAGCTATCATGCCTGCAAGTCCCCTTTCAAAACCACAATTCAATAGTTCGATTGTTACTAGAGAAGTTGTTGAAGAGAAAGAGTCAACACAAAAAGCAGCACCTTTAACCCTTGCTACTAAAAAGTTTGCCATTCAACTTGGATCATTTAGCAACATGATTTATGTAAAACGCATTTGGAAAAAAGTAAAAGCTAAATTCCCACAAATCATGACCAATAAAACACCACGCAGTGAAAGTGTAGCAATAAGTAATAATAGAACCTTATTTCGTTTAAAGGTTGGCAGCTATGCAACAAAAGCTAATGCAAAAGAAGTTTGTGATCTCTTAATAGCCGAACAACAAAATTGTATCGCTACATCATTGTCAGGCGAGACATTTGAATAAAGATGAATATTCTTACTACATGCTAACTTAGATAAAGTCCTTATCAACTAAATTCAGCTAAAAAGCAAGCGGCAGTTCTTTGCCGCTTGCTTTTTTTTAAACAATTATGCCAATACATTATTTTTTTCATTAAAATGAGAGATAATGAATTAAAGTTTATTTTAAAACCGTCGATATAAAAGCAGTCCGAGGTATAATCCTTTGCAAAGAAGTAATGAGCATTTCAATTATAAACTAATATTAACCTATATTAATAATAGACATTCGAAATCGCTTTATTTAGTCAGAAGCCGTTAAACGGTACAGATTACCCCGAATAAGGAACAACTATGTTTATCAAAAATAAAGTGTCTCGTCTTTTAGCTCTTTCAGCTTTAACCGCTACTTTAGCAACCAGTATAAGTACGGCGGCTGAAACCGCACCAGGAACTGCAAGTATACTAGTACAAAATTCATTTACCTTGGTACAAACAACGCCATTAGATTTTGGTACCGTTGTCGCAATAGCGGACGATGACGCGGCAAATACCCTTACCGATGTGGGCACTTTGATTGTCGATTCCGATGGTGTTACCGCCGATACTGTTACCAATGCAGGTAATGCTAGTATTATTCCAATTGTTGCAGGCACAGCGGCAACATTCACTGTTTCAGGCGCCTCACCAAATACCACACTAACCGTCACTCTACCTGGCTCTTTCACCTTAGTTGACGGCTCTGGTACTGACAGTAAAGTTTTTACCGTTAGTACATTTACCACTACCGTTACCCTTAATGGCCCCGGCAATAATTTTGCTTATATTACAGATGGCGGCGGTAATTTAGTATTTAATATGGGTGCAACCCTGATAACTGATAATGTACAAGCCGGTTCAACGGCATCCGCACCTGAACCTTATATAGATGGCACTACCTATACGGGTGCGTATACGATGACTGTTGCTTACTAAAGGTTATTTCGTTAGGTTTTTATATGTGGATGGAGTAAAACGTATCCTTAAATTCCGGTTTGACATGATACGTTTGAGCAATGCCATTTAAAATAGAAAGCCACTAAGGTTACCTGATGAATAACGCTATCTTTAAGATAATTGTATTATTATTTTTTTCTGCATTAGTGCAAGCTGAACAAGTCTCTCAGCAACAGGCACTTAGCTTTGGCACCGTGGCATTAAGGGACAATAATAGTGCACATCAAATGAGCATTTCATTTAATGGCATTATCAATGCAGACCCTGCATTTATCATTATCACGCCAGGTAATCCCGCAGAATTTCTATTAACAGGTTTCACCACTAATACTTTTGTTAATATCGCTATTTTAGTGCCTTCATCAACAACGATACTAGCCACTGGCGTAGATCCAAGCACCAGTCAATTTACTATTGATAATCACCACACTTTTGCACCTGGAGTGATTACTAATATGTTGGGAGAGGCAACGATAAATGTTGGCGCGAGATTAACAACCTCAGGGGTTGGGTATTATAAAGATGCTCTGTATATTGCGCCAATGACCATATCGGTCAACTATTAATCAGCGTTAATTGCTCACAAATAGACCATTAAACCAGACTTTATTCCTAGATAAACATTTATTGATAAAAACCTTCTGTATCTAGTTAAATATGGACACTTTGGCGCGTTATCTGCTTATTTAATTTAAGTCTCCAAGCTTATTAGCTATTAATTTAGATTATTAGAAGGTAAAAATGATATTAATAGAAAAAGAAACAACCTTAATTCGTTATAAAAGCCATCCATTTTTTGCCAAACTAATATTAATGACGTTGTTGATGGTGACAACAATAGGTAGCGTACATGCCAACTTATTAATTACCCCAACACGTATTGAATTTGATCAAAGAGAACGCTCTGCCAAGGTTTCTTTAGTTAATACCGGCAAAGAAACTAAAACCTACAAAATCTTTTGGCGTCAGCAAAAACAACTACCCAACGGCAGCTATTCTCCGTTTAGCTCTGAAGAGGAGATTAGTGACTTTCCAACCGCAAGTAAAATGATCCGTTACAGTCCACGCCAAGTCACGTTAAAACCAGGTGAACGTCAACATATTAGAATTGCCGTTAGGCGTCCCAAAGACTTAACCGATGGTGAATACCGCTCTCACCTCGTATTTGAAGCTCAACCCGATAAACGTGCTATGACAATAAAACAAGACGGCGCAACGGGCATAAAGGTTTATGTTAATTTGGCTTTCTCTATTCCAATTATGGTTCGGCAAGGAAATTTGGATGCCACAGCAACATTAAAAAAAGTTGAACTAATTAGCAAACAAACTAATGGCAGCCCTCATCTTAGTACCAATATCAACATTAGCCGCACAGGGTTACATAGTACTTTTGGAAACCTCAATGTTTACTGGCAAGACGAGAATAGCTCTATCGAAAAACAAATCGGTATTTTAAATAATATAGCGATTTACACAGAAGTTGATAACCGGGAAATTAATTTAAGCCTACCTGAACACTCAATCAAACAGGGCACATTGCGTATTGTTTACAAAGGCATTAAAGAATATAACGGTATCACTTTTATTGACCAAAGACTTTCGATTAAAACAAGTGACTATCATGCAATGGCAACAGATTTAGCAACACAGTAAGAATATAGGTATTGTGGGGGAATAACCAATAAAGATGAATAAACTGTCTTTAACAAAATTTATTGATAATTTACCTTTTAAGGTTATTTCTTGTATCCTTTTTTTAAGTTTTAATCTGTTAACCACTTTAAGCCTTCAAATAAAAGCTGCAGAAATAAATCCCCAAGCACAGAAAACTCAAGGCCATACATTCAGGCCTTCACAAAAACAAGTAGCATCAACGGCATCCATTAAGGTGATCCCTGCTTTTACTCCAAGAAGTGCACACTCGCTAAAACTTTCCAAAAAAAATAATCCTCAGATTAATGGAGTACAAGAACCACTAAAACAAAGTACCAATATCGGTTATAACAGCCAAGTAATGAGCCATAAATTCCAAGCCGAAAAATCAAAAGAACAAACTTTAATAGAAAAAAACAAAATAAAAGGTCTATCAAATAATGATATAGACTCCTTAGCTTATCAGTACCTGATCTATTTAAGTCACCGTTATAAAGATCCAAACTTTCGAAAAAGTATACAAGATAAAAACAAATTAATACAAAGGCAAAAAGCCGCAAAAAGTGCCCTTGATAAACAAAAGTTTGCACGCCGAATTTTAGCGCAACAGTACTTGTCGACCCTAGGTCATAAGTTTATGGTTAAAGGACGACTATTTAACGATGTCATAGCAGAAATACCACCGATTAGCGATGACAAGAAAAGTCAAATAGCAGAAATATCGCCTGTTAGCGATAACAAGAAGAGTCAAATACCAGAGCCCCTTACTACGGATACTCTAAATGGAAACTATGGCTCTATTCCTGATGGTGAAGAGTTATTATTAGTGATAAAGGTTGATGATTTGGTACTCGATGCTATTTTTGCGATCAAGCAAGGTAATGGGGCTCTAATCGGCTTAGATAGTATTTTTGCGGTATTAGACTTTCCTATTGATGTTGATATCGAAAATGTGCAAGCACATGGCTGGTTTATCAGTGAACAGCAAACATTTGAGTTTTCATTACCAAAACCAATAGATAGCCAAGGTCATATTCTCGTTAATAATAAGGCCTATCGTATCGATAAAAATAACGTTAAATTGGAAGCTGACGATATCTATGTACATTCTAGCGATCTATTTAAATGGTTAGGTTTTAACTATACCTTTAATTTTAACGATCTGACCTTAACCTTGTTACCTAATGAACCTCTACCACTGCAAAAAAAATTATCTCGACATGCACGTTTAGGAAAAATTAGTACTTACGGAAAAATAGTACCTAAATTACCTAAACGTGAGACCCCTTACAAAGCGATTGATGTGCCTTTTATCGATATGCAATTTTCAAGTAATATTAATAAAGATAAAGTGAACTCCAACTATTCAATGTTAGGCATGGGTGATTTAGCTTATATGACAGCGAAGTATTATTTACACGGCGGTGAAGATGATTTATTGAAAAATTCTAGTTTATCTTTGGAACGAGAGTCTGTTGACAATGACTTGTTGGGACCTCTTAATTTATCAAAAATAAGCTTCGGTGATGTTAATGGCGTTAATCTGCCATTTTTGAGAAATAATAGCCAAGAAGCAGGTTTAAGAATGAGTAACCGCCCTGTTGGCGTAAATCGAAATTTTAATACCGCTTATTTTGACGGCGAAACGTTCCCTGATTGGGATGTAGAGCTCTATCATAACAATGTCTTAATCGAAACGATTACCGTTGGCAATGACGGCCGTTATGAATTTAAAAACCTTAACCTCTTTTTTGGCGATAATAACTTCAAAATGATCTTCTATGGCCCACAAGGGCAAGTACAAGAAAGATTTGAAAGTATTCCAGTAAATAGCAATACCATGTTAGCCAATGATCTTGTTTTTGATTTTTCAGTGACCAAACAAGCCGAAAAAGTATTTAAACAGGATAATCAATTACCTAAAACTGATGCCTATCGAATTTCCGCTGAAATTGAAAAAGGCATTAACTCGACCTTGTCCCTGCAAGCAGGATATACCAGCTTCGAATTTACAGATGGTAGTAAACACCAATTTATTCCACTAGGCATTAACCTCTTTGCTTTAAATTCAAAATTTAATTTGGGTTACATCAAAGACTTGGAAGGTGGTAATGCCTTTGAACTAAATGCTACAACTAAATTTGGTCAACAGGCGGCTGACTATCGCTATATTACTTATAGTGAAGATTTTAAGATAAACTCTAATGAGAACCTATTACCTAAATACGTTAATAGTATAAAGTTCTCTGGCCCTTTACTTTCAGCTAATCGTGCGCGACTTAACTATTCGTTCAGTGCCAGCGAGTCAATGAATTATAATGATACAAAAACGACCAGTATCAATACTTTTTTTGGCATACATACCCCAAAATTATCACTTTCAAATTTATTATCATATATACATTTAGAACAGTCTAATCACAACGACCTTGAAATATTGAATGGAAATTTACAAGTTACTCAGAATTTTACCAAATATCGACTAAGAGCAAGAGCAGATTATGCCCTTGAGCCTGACTACAAACTCACCAATATTTCGGCTAGTTTATTGTGGCCAATAAAAGCAGGACTAGTCAGTGAAATTGGCATAGGTAACAGTAATGATATTACCCGAGCTACTTTAGGATTAACTTGGGATACCGACAAAGCGAGCATAGGTTCTTATTTTTCTTATGACAGTGATGATAATTTTGTCGCTTCACTGAATATGCGTTTCAGCCTTGGACAAGATCCATTAACTAATTCAATTCAAATGAGTAGAAATAGAATCGCCAGTACTGGTGGGATCTCTGCACGAATATTTGAAGATATCAATTTAGATGGTATTTATAACGAAGGTGAACCCTTAATTGAAGGAGCTAAAGTAAGCGGTGTAAACGTTAGACGTCATGCAATATCAGAAACCAGTGGTATCGCTTTCTTAACGGGTTTACCTAAAAACAGAATTACTGATATTGAATTGGATATCGACAGCTTAGAAGATCCTTTTTGGATACCAACTAATGAAGGTTTTTCCTTTACGCCTCGTCCAGGATTAATAGAGCAAATTGATATTCCTATTGTTACGGCTGGTGAAGTCGATGGTAACGTATATGTGGAGTCGACGAATAAAACTATCGATGGCCATTATGTCCCCCTTGAACTTACCGATCTTTTGGGTAATGTTGTTTTGGAAACAGATACTGAATTTGATGGATTTTACTTATTTAGTTCAATCAAGCCCGGTCGCTATCAATTGCGCGTCAAAGCATCTTATTTAGCAAGAAAAAAACTTTCACAACGTTCAAAACATAATATTTTAATCAAAGGTGATGGCACTATCATTCGTGGCGAAGATGTTATTTTAAGTCGTAATGTTGAAATATTAAAATCGGAACCATCTAATTCAAATAGCATTCGTGTCGTTAATCTTGGTGAATTCCCTTCTCTTACAAGCTTAAAGATTTCATGGGTGAGATTAAGAAAACAATTTCCTTATTTAACAAAATTAACGCCTGCGGTGCCATTAAATACTATCACTAAAAATACAATATCCAATCAATACTCGTTACGTTTAGTCACAAAACAAGATAATGTTATCACAACACTTTGCCAAGAAATGGAAAGAAAAAGCAAAACTTGTTTTAGTGAGTTTGTGGTATTGAAGCAATAAACAGCTATCGATAAACTTGCATTTAAGCACAGGTAAGTGTCAAATCAATATATACCCGTACTACTTGAAGATGTCTGTTTCAGCAAATCGAAAAAGGGTTAGCTACAAGGCATTGATTGAAGAGAATAGTTATTCTATTTTCTAAATCAATAGCGTAGGATATCGCCCTTTATCGACTTGCCCGTAGGGAGTTAAGCTAGAAAATCAGTCCTGTGTTGCAATACTTGATAAGGGATAACCATTATCTACTCATCACGCCTTGCTCTGACTTCCTAGCTTAACTCTGAAATTGCATCTTCAAGTGGTACGGGTATACACAAAACATATTTATAATAAAAATCAAAAATCCCCTCTATAGAGAGATAAATGAAATGAAACAACAGTTAATTCTTTTGACGGCTTTTATCATTATGTTGAATCCGTTAACTTCATCTGCTAACAAACCCTATGATATGTGGCCCAATAGCCATTATAACGGTGACATCCCTACTCATCAGCAAATACTCGGTTATAACGTTGGCGAACGTATTACCAATCATGGCGATATGTTGAGGTTTTTTGAAGCACTTGAAAGAGCGGCACCAGACAGAATTAAGCTATTTGAATATGGCCGAACATGGGAAGGTCGTAAACTTATTTATGCGGCAATAGGCTCTACTAAAAATATAGCGAATTTAGCGGTTCATACAAAAAACATACAAAAACTTGCTGATCCTCGTATAACAAATAAAAAGGCAGCAAAAAAACTAATAACTCAATTACCCTCTTCCGTTTGGTTACAGTATGGTGTGCATGGCAACGAGATCAGTAGCACAGATGCCGCAATGATGACGGCGTATCATTTACTAGCAGCGCCTGAGGAAGCAACCAATAAAAAGATATTAAAAAACACCCTTGTCTTTATCGACCCTTTACAAAACCCAGATGGTCGTACACGTTTTACTAGTCGTTATTATGCAACTGTCGGTATGGACCATAGTAGTGATCGACTTAGTGCAGAACAAAATGAACCTTGGCCTAGAGGGAGAAGTAATCATTACCTATTTGATATGAATCGTGACTGGTTAGCGATAACTCAACCAGAAACAGCCGGAAGAATAAAATCACTTAACCATCGTCTTCCCTTAGTTGTTATTGATTTGCATGAAATGGGCGGCGACCAAAGTTACTACTTTGCCCCAGCAGCTCAACCTTTAAATCCACATATGACCAAAAATCAAATTGACAATATGACTGCTATCGGTAGAAACCAAGGTAAACATTTTGATCGCTTTGGCTTTGATTATTTTACACGAGAAATTTTTGATGCTTTTTACCCTGGGTATGGCGATAGCTGGCCTGTATTTTATGGAGCATCGGCATCAACCTATGAAGTAGCTTCTTCACGTGGTGAGGTTTTTCAAAAACTTAATGGTGAAAAATTTACGTATAAAGACACAGTTCAACGACATTTTGTTGCTTCTATTTCAACCGCTGAAGGTGTTGCCGATAATCATGAAAAGCTATTAAACGACTTTTATAATTATCAAGTCACTGCGATCGCAGCGGGCAAAGCCAATAAAAAAGAACGTTTCTTCATTATGCCTAATACGCGTGACAAAGCAGGAAACCATCGCCTTGCCACACTAATGGCTCAACATGGCGTTGAAGTTCAACAAGCCGATAAAGCGTTCAAAGCCTGTGGTATCAATTATTCAAAAGGTACCTATTATATAGATACCGCTCAACCTCGCGGTCGTTTTGCAAAGACAACATTCACAAAGCAGGTTGATATGCCCAATGATTTTATTAAAGAGCAAGAGCGTCGTCGTGCACGCCAGCTTAATGATGAAATTTATGATGTTACTGGCTGGTCTTTACCATTAATGTTTAATATTGATACTAATGCTTGTGGAAAAAGTTTTAAAGTAGCCAACCACAATGTGAATAGTAATAGTCCATTAGTTGGTGAATTAAGCAATCCAGAAGCAACTGTTGCTTATCTAGTTCCATGGGGCGACATGGCTGCAGGCCGTTTTCTTACTGCAGCTTTACAAGCAGGACTTACTGTTAAAAGTGCTGATAAAGCATTTACTTTAGATAACGATACTAACTACCCTGCCGGAACATTAATTATTGAAGTACGCACCAACAATGAAAGTTTATCTGCAAGTATCAAAAAAATAGCCGAGCAGACAGGCGCCATTGTTAACGGTGTTAATACGAGTTGGGTAACAAAAGGTCCTAGTTTTGGCAGTAACAATACTGTCACTATGTCTGCACCAAAAATTGCCATGGCTTGGGGCGAGTCTGTTAGTTCATTAAGCGCAGGTAATACCCGCTTTGTGATTGAGCGACAATTTAATTATCCTGTGACGGCAATTCGAATCAATAAACTTGCACATGCCGATTTAGGTCATTATCAAGTACTTATTTTACCTTCAGGTTATTATAAAGACGCTTTAAATAAAAAAGGCGCAGACAATATCAAAAACTGGGTTGAACAAGGCGGGGTATTAGTTACCTTAGGGGAAGCTACTCGTTATGCGGCAGATAGTAAAATTGGCCTGTTAGACGTCAAACGAGAATTAGCTTATAAAGAAAAATCTACCACTAAAACTAAGGACAGTGATAAAAAAGAATCAACCACAACAGGGGTTTTGTATAAAGATAAAGCCGCATTGACAAAAGCAAGTGAAAATAAAAGTGACAGCCCTGATTTTGTTGCCGGTGTACTTGCCAATATTGAAGTAGACCAAGAACACTGGTTAACTGCTGGAGTGCATGAAAAGTTGGTAGGTATCGCTTATGGTAATGATATTTACGCTCCTATTAAGCTCGAATCAGGCAAAAATGTTGCATGGTTTAGTAATGCTGAAAATGTTTTGGCAAGTGGTTATTTATGGGAAGAAAATAAAAAGCAACTCGCTTTTAAACCCTTTTTAATCCACCAGCCAACGGGGAATGGCATGATTATCAGTTTTACTCAAGAACCAACCACTAGAGCTTACCTTGATGGTTTAAATGTGATGTTAATGAACAGTATTTTTAGAGCCTCTGCGCATGCAACTCCTTTGTCACAATAAGGCAAACAGCTCATAAATTCGTAGAACAAAAAAAGAGAAGCATATGCTTCTCTTTTTTATATATTAATTACGACTGTAACAGTCTATTGTGCTAAAACATAAGGAGGAATTAATACACTAGCAGTAGATAATACACGCTGAGTTTCAAACTCCATAATACGTGCATTGACGATAACACCGCGTTCATTTTCAATCAAAACTCCTGATAAAACATAGCGCAAATCACTTGAGTGATAAAATTCACTAGGGTCTCGACTAAAAACAAATTCACCGGACTCATCAGCTACAAAACCGTACATTAAGTGCAAATCGATAACATCGAGTCCAAAGAGGCTCATTTCGGAAATTAAATTCTCGCTTAAAATCCGCCCCAAAGATGTCGTTTTTTGTAATGTTTTATCAAAGTTAACAAATGAGAGAATCGCAAGTGGGGAATCAAGTTTTTGCTGTCGTAAGTTTTTATACAGATCATTGGCAAGTCTTTCAGTATAATCGTTTAACATGACATGAGTGTGAAATCCTGGACCAACAATTTCTTCTACAGGCTCATATAAAAAAGGTTGCGGTTCTATTTCACGAACGGCTTGTTTTTCATGTTGATCTTTTGGTTTGTCGTCTTTATATTCAAACAAACTACCAATGTCAGACAAACTAGAACAGGCAGATAACACCGATACCGTGCAAACCCAACATAACATCTTAAATAGTTTCATAAGTTCTTCTCTCGACTCAAGCCTAAGGCTTCATACTATATGCTTTCAGGGGAATACCTGTTTTAATTTCAGCCGGTTCTTTTTGCTTTGCTTCAAGCAAAACCGCATCAACGACTTCAAATGGTACAAATGCTTGTGCAGAGCTAACCATCGCCATCGTTTCCATTGCAATAATGCGGGCATTAACTAAATATCCGCCTTGGTGTCTGGTCAATGTACCTGCAATGATATTAGTTGCTGAAGTTTTTCTTGATAATTCTCTAAAATCTTTTGAGTGGAAAAACATATCTCCCGTTTCTGTGATCCTAACAAAACCTGTCGCTTTCATATCGATAACGGAAAATCCCGTACGATTAACTTCATGCATCAATGCTTCGGTTAGTTGTCGACCAAAGTGATTCGTTTTATCCATACCGGAGTCTAGTAAAGAAAAGTCTGAAACGACAAAAACATCTTCATTGGCTGGAAAGTCTAAATTTGAAAATAGATCTTGTGCTATCCACTTAGCATAATGATTAACATTTTTAATCACTGGCTGTTGATAATAACTTTCTAGCTTTTTTTGCTGAGATTCAATATCAACATTGGTATCAACTGCCAATACAATGATTTCATCATCGGTTTCATCATCTTCGAAAGTAAAGTAGTCTAATGTGCCACTACATGCAGACAACAAAAAACACATTAATAAGGTAGCTTTGTTCATGTGCGTCTTTCCTCTTTTATAACTTCAGACTTAACAGTATATATATTTGTTAAATCTTGCTTAGTAAATTTCATGTTACCCTTTAAGTGCGTCATTCTTCCTACGCCATTGTTCACGTTAATTTATTTAATAAATCTAAACAACATTTACACCAATCATAACTATTTTAACTGCTTAATAGGCTCTAGAACCTTGGTAATCTAAAAATCGTCTTACTGTATTTTTGGCTAAGTACTGTGGTGAACTTTCAGTAACTTTAGTTTTTCCTTGATAAAAGCGATATGAATTATAACGAGATGCATAAATATATCTTTTATGAAAACGATGACTCAAAGTTGAGACTAAATATGGATTTACAATAGCTTTAATCGGCGTCACTTTAATCGAACCCGCGCGTGAATGTGCAGAGTTCATATTATAAGGAGTAGCAAAAGAAACGACACTAATTACTGAAAGTACTACGACCAAACAAATTTTTATAAACTTGTGCAACATAAGTCACCTTTAATCTTAAATTACAATGTCAATTAGTTGACATATGAGTTGATAACTAGTGATATTGCAAAGATGATACCAACCAAGCACTCCTTTATTTGATCGAGCAAATAGAAAGACTTACAACCAAAAAAGCATTGCATTGTTACTGTAAACTAAAAAAGGTTAGATTGATAAAGTGGCGGTTTAAAGATAAGAGAACTTTTCTGAAATGTATTAAATTTGTGAACCATAGCTCCATAAAATCGATAACCCCGTTGTTATTTTGTAATAGCAACGGGGTGATTCACATAGGATCTAGGTAATATTTATTTTGCCCGATGCAGTTTCCCATTACGTGTGGTCACTTTATTAGAGGGCCAAAAAAGTGCATTAGGGAAAAATTCACGTGCAGCTCCAACAATAACGCTACTACGCACATCGACGACTTCAATATTGACCATGGCACCACCTTCCATTTCGGTATACGTGCCAGCAATAACATATTCTGCTGCTGACTTATTAGCTAACTCTTTTATATCTCGGGATAAAAAATAAGAAGCATTTTTTGAAATAGCCACTGCTGATGCTGCTTTATGCTCAACCACCTTATATTCTCGTTGGACTAATTCCGTTTTTATCCCCGCAGATAATTGATGTCCTAAAAATTGTAATGGATGGTCGATATTTTTGTAAGTTAAGCTATCAGACCAAACCAAGGTTGTGACTAAAGTCGCCTTACTTTTATGATCATATTTTTTAGAAGCTGTTAAGTCATCAACCACTTTTGACAATTTCATATCAAATTTATTTTTGGATTGACCGAATAACTGCTCAATTGACTCAACTTCACTTTCAGCTAAGTCAAAAACCTGACAAGCCGATAAGTTTATAACAGCCAAGGTCAATAAGAGGTATGACAGTTTCATTTTGATAATCCTATAATTACATTAATGCTCTTGGATTTTTACTGCATAAATCATTCCATAAACCAATGTATATAAAATTTCCATAAAGAAATTGAGCACAGCTAATGCACTGTATATAAAATCAGTATGTGTTATTATTAATATTCAATCGGTTTAAAGAGCTCATTATCGTTGAGATTATACATTGCAGAAAAACCCAGCCTTGGCCGTGCAATAGCGTCAGCATTACCAAAGCCCCATAAAAATCAATCTGGTTATATCGAAGTGGGAAATGGCGACGTAGTTAGTTGGTGTATCGGCCATATTCTTGAACAAGCAAATCCTGAAGCTTACGATAACAGCTTTAAAAAATGGCAAATGCAGCATTTACCTATTATTCCAGAGCAATGGCAATTAAATCCCAAAATAAAAACACGCTCACAGCTGAGTACATTAAAAAAATTGGTAAAATCTGCTGATGAATTAGTTCATGCAGGAGATCCTGATCGAGAAGGACAACTCTTAGTTGATGAGGTTATTGACTATTTAAAAGTGTCCAAGAGTAAAAAACAAAATACTAAACGGCTATTGATCAGTGATTTAAATTTACCTGCAGTAAAGCGCGCATTAAACTCATTGCAAGATAATTATGATTTCATGCCGTTATCAATATCTGCTTTAGCGCGCTCAAGAGCTGACTGGCTTTATGGCATAAATTTAACCAGAGCTTATACCTTACAAGGACAAAAAGCAGGTTTTCATGGTGTGCTTTCAGTAGGTCGTGTACAAACTCCGTTATTAGGCTTAGTGGTAAGAAGAGATCAAGAAATTGAACAGTTTATAGCCAAGCCATTTTTTGATGTTCATGCCCATATTACATCCCAAAAAGGAGAGAGTTTCATTGCTAAGTGGCAACCCAGTGCCGTTTGTTCACCTTTTATGGACGATAAGAAAAGAGTATTGGTTAAATCTCTAGCCGAGAATGTCGTTAGCAGAATCAGTGATCAACCCGCAATAATAAATTCAATCAATAAAGAACAAAAGAAACAATCAGCACCATTACCTTACAACCTATCTTCATTACAAATAGATGCTGCTAAGCAGTTTTCAATGAACGCTAAATTAGTTTTAGACGTTTGTCAGTCATTATATGAAAAACACAAATTAATTACATATCCCCGTTCTGACTGTCGATATTTGCCAACAGAGCATCACAAACAGGCCTCGAATATTATTAGTCTTTTAGCACAATCGACGTCCAGTTATCAAACCTTTGCAGTCAATGCTGATCCCCAAGTAAAAGGTAGAGCATGGAATAACAGTAAAATAAGCGCTCACCACGCCATTATTCCTACTGAAAAATCTGCAGAAAAAATTAATTTAAATCCTTTTGAAAAAAATATCTATTTTTTAATTGTTAGGCAATACCTTGCGCAGTTTTACCCTGTACACATCTATGATCAAACGAATATATCTTTAACAATTGCAGGTGGATTATTTACGGCCAATGCTAAAAGCCCCAATCAACAAGGCTGGAAAATATTATTTAAAAATAATAAGGATAAAAAATCATCTGTCACTAATTCACAGTTCGAGCAGCAAGTATTACCACCATTAACAAAAGAAGATAAATTACATTGCGATAAAGGTCAGCTCTTAGAGAAGATGACACAAGCACCAGCAGCTTTTACTGATGCAACATTATTAGCAGCAATGACAGGAATTGCTCGTTATGTGCAAGATAGTAATATTAAAAAAATATTAAAAGAAACTGACGGTTTAGGTACGGAAGCGACTCGTGCAGGTATTATTGACTTGCTTTTTAAGCGTGAGTTTTTACAAAGAAATGGCAAAAACATTAAAGCGACAGAAGTTGGAAAATCATTAATTAATACACTTCCCCCTACCGCAACCTACCCCGATATGACTGCTCAATGGGAAGCGACGCTCAATAAAATTAGTGAGAAAAAAAGCAGTTATCAACATTTCATGGTGCCCTTAACCGATACAATAACAGCTATGGTTGGCCAAGCTGAACAGCAATCTTTTAAAGGCTTACCTAAAGTTCCATTTAAACCAAAGTTCAAGAGAAAGGCTAGGAAAGGAAATAATAACAAAAAATAACCGTTTAATGATTAATACCTTGGAATGAGCTGCTTCAATAGACAGCTGTCCTCAATATATTATTAAAATAACAACAAGGTATTTATCTTTGAATCATGTCATGCCTATTTAACTCTTAATATTCCTACTTTACCTTGACTCCCTGCAGCCAAAAACACTTGTTGATCGCTTGCTATAACATAAAAGCCTTGGTCATCCTTTTTAGCTTGCTTATTATCGAGTATTTGCCAAGTTTTTCCATTATCAAAAGAGATATCACTCGATGTCTTTCCTGTAGCAATACAAACATTCTTTTGACATGTCATTGCCGTACGTAAGCCAAGCTGACCTGAATCAACAGATTGCCACTGATTATCAATAACTGTTGCGATATTTTCATATTTTGCAGGACGTTGTTCATAATCCCCCCCCACGACAAAGACTTGTTGCTGTGTATTGAGTGCAAGTCCATACCCGCCTGCAGTTTGCGTATTGGCAAATAAAGGCACCTCTTGACGTTGCCATGATTCACCAAAATCACGACTACTATACACTGAAGCAGAAAAACCGCCTGTGGTTAACCAAGCCATACCATTTTTGCCAACAATCAACGTATTACCACTTGCCGCAAAAGCGGCTTCTTTATCACACAGTTTTGGCAGGTTTTCTTTATTTATACGACGCCACGTTTTACCACCGTCGTTGGTTTTTCTAATATCATAATAGCCGTCAATCGGATCTCCCATTAACAAACCATTGCTTTTATCCCAAAAAGCAATAGAATCAAAGAATCCCTGCGGTTGTGTATTTTGATATAACTTTTGCCATGTATTACCACCATCAATAGTTTTAAATAATACTGATGGTTCGCCACTACCGACTCCCATAACAATCGCTGTCTTGTTATCAAATAACTCTATATCACGAAAATCTGTGGATATAGAAGAACTAACAGATTTATCTTGCCATGTTATGCCACCATCTTGACTGATAAAAACAGCATTATTACTTCCAGTTACCCATAAAGAGTTATCTAAAATAGCACTTCCTCGCAGAGAAGGTCCCCCGACCATCGTTTGTAACTGCCATTGTGTCGTTGTGGTCAATATTTCCGCACATGCATTTTTTGGTAAAAAAATGACGATAGAAAATAATACGATAAAAATAGAAACATTTATTTTTTTAAGCATTGTAGGCATAACTCTTTAAATTATAAGATATTAATAATTTTAGCTACTATCAACTATCTTTATTTAGATAACAAGTGTTGAATTACTTGATTAACACGTAATGAATTGTTTTCATAATATTTACATAATGATAACAATGGCTGTTGTAAATTTAACCAAAGTAGGTGATAGTAATGTGGTGAGTTGGTGGCTAATTGAGTGATTTCAGTAAAGTAATACTATTTATTATTTTTTATCACTATCGGCTGAATTGATAAAATTGATAACAATAAAATAATAATAAATCATGCTAGATATTAATGACAGCGTACTTGCTGATATAAATCGTGGGTTTTTTATACCTGCACAACCAGAATTACTTATAAAACTGCAACAATTGATGGTAGCCAAAGAGCCCGATCTCAATAATATTGCTACCATAATATCGCAAGATGTTTCAGTATCTTCTACCGTACTTAAAACGATAAACTCCCCAGTTTATGGTTTATCACGGTCAATTTCTGATATTCATAAATCCGTTCGCTATATCGGATTGGAAGGTATTGTTTCACTAGTCACAAATACTTTAATTAAGAAAAGTTTCAAACAAAACAAATGTAATATTGCCTTAAATGAATTTTGGGACAATGCCACAAGTATTGCAAATGTTTGTGTTGAAATTGGCAACTCACTTAAACAAGCCGTTTCAAAAGAAAAACTGTTTTCTCTTGGTTTATTCCATGACTGTGGCATTCCTGCAATGGCAATGAAATACAAGAATTATGATAAAGTATACAAATCTTCAAATGATAAAATTCTATTATCATTAATTGAAATTGAAGAAAAGATTTACCGCGTGAATCATGCCATTATTGGCTATTATGTAGCATCGTCATGGCGTTTACCTAAAGATATCTGCCAGTTAATTCTTTCTCATCACGATAGAAATTTTTTACGAGAAGAAAATAGTCGTATACAAAAATTCTACTTTTCTATTTTGAAAATGGCAGAAAATGTTGTTTACTATCGTAATAATGGTAGAGACTGCGCTGACTGGCCTTATATGCGTAAAGCAGTTTTTAAACAACTTGATATAAGCAATGATGATTACCACGTTTATTTGGAAGATATGTTAGAACTTCAAGTAAGTTAGTAGTCACATTAAAGCTTGTAAAGCGCCCTCTTAAAGCACAACCGCTTTTTAAAATAAGTTAAACTAAACCATGGTTAATCGCAATGAGTACTGCCCTTGTTCTATCTCGGGTATTGAGTTTTGCTAAAATATTTGAAACGTGATTCTTAACTGTTCCTTCTGCCAAGAAAATACTCGCTGCGATTTCTTTATTAGAGAATCCACCGGCAATTAATTTCAATATTTGTTTTTCTTTTTCACTTAAATCATCGATAACAGGTAGTTCAGGCAAGCCTTTATTCAGTTGCTTCATCACAATAGGCTCAGCAACAAAACCACCAGCAGCTAAGGTTTTAACCGCATTAACCAGTTTTTCTAATGAGACATCTTTTAATAAAAAGCCATTAGCCCCTGCTTGTAAACTTTGCATAAAAAGTTCACTGTCATCAAATGTTGTTAACATAAGGATCGGTAATGTATTTCCTTGATCACGTAGGTATTTTACCAATTCAATGCCATTCATCTTTGGCATGCGAATATCTAATAACATCACTTGCGGTTGCTGATCTTTAATTAACTCTTGGGCATGTTCACCATTCTCAGCTTGCCAGATAATATCAATATCTTCACTAAGTGATAATAAACCAGCAATACCTTGCCGTACTAATTGCTGATCATCAACTAAAGCTACTTTTATCAATTTATTTTCCTCGTGATTTTATTTTAAAATGATCAATCAAAACGATCTTCAACGGTAATATTTAAAGTTGAACCTTGCGACTCAAAAACCAACTCAACATCACCATTAAAAGATTTTAAGCGCTCTTGCATGCCTTTAAGTCCATTACCAAAATTGTTTTCATTGATACTTTCATGTTGTACATTTTTACCATTATCAACCAAAAAAAGGTTCAGCTTCTGTTCTTCCTTTTCCCCTGACAAAATAAGCCTATTTGCTTTACCGTGGCGTAAAGCATTACTTATCCCTTCTTGTAAACAAAAAACTAATTGTTGCTTCAAGGATAAGGAATCAATTTCCGGTAAACTTTCTACTTCTAAAGAACAATTAGGTAATTGTGCAACCAAACCTTGCAGTGTTATTGCTAGATTAAACTGTTCTGTGGTGCGCATTTCTTTGACCACTTCACGAACATCCTTTAGTAGGTTTTTAGCCTGCACAAGATTTTGTGAAATGAGCGGCTTATATTCAATAGGAACTTTATGGCTAGCGACCTCTAAGTTAAGTGACAACGCCGTGAGTTGATGACCTATAGCATCATGTAAGTCTCGGGATATCCTTAGCCGCTCTTGCCGTTCACTAGAGCTTTTTAACATATAACGGGTTGCTAAAAGTTCTTGATTTATCGCTGCCAGCTCTTCTTTAGTTTTAACTTCACGATGTACAATTTCAATGGTAGAAAACCCAAATATTTGCAAAAGAAAATAGATAATAATATTAAAAAAAGTGTCTAACAGATTGCCATTTAATATAATAAAGTAATGGGCCGTCGACATCGACAACATAATAAACATGGCTTGTCGACGAGAAAACATCGACGGCAACTGTGTCGCAATCAAGACCAATAATATTGCCGCTATATTATGTTTATCAAATGAAATAAGGGTCAAGACAATGAGAATTTGACTCGTTAAAAGTAGTTTGTATTTGGGGGCGTTTACCGGCCATTTGTTAGCAACCATAATGGCAAAACAAACATAAAATGCTACAAATGCTGTCGACTTAAGAATAAACCCTTCTTTAGTCGTAGTATTTTGTAATGATAGAAAGCTGATCAAAAACCATGTCAAAAATCCTGATATGTGTAATAACCAATCTTTGCGAAGGTGCTCAGGAAAATAATATTTTATCATGGCTTACTCTTTGTCTGTTAAAATCGGCGTCATGTATAGGTAAGCTACCCTTAGCTAATTAGAAATATCTCTTTATAATTGAAGAGATTCATTTAAAATACTTCCACATAGCAAGGGCTAGTTTAATACTAATCGATCAAACTTTAAAATAATTCCATTTCAATTACTGTCTTATCTTTTACCATAAATTTTGCTTCTTGGTATTTTGGCTGACCAAAACGTCCCACGTTGTTACTAAAACCGTAACCTTCTTTTGGAATACCTAACATATTAAAATCAAGCTCACGGTTACTATTTTCATCTTGATACATTTTGACCGCATACTCACCTTCAGGTACATCTTTAAAAAGTACTGATTCTTGAGTATTTTCAGCCTTAACATGTGACTTAAATGTAGCTTCGCCACTTTTATAAGCCTCATCACCTGCATATAAAGCCACTAAAACCATGCCTTTGCCACTATTAACTTCACTGATATTTATGGTTAAATCGGCCGCATGCACATTTTGACTTAACAACACAATCATAGAAAGGGAGCCAAGTGCAGACATTAAAAGGCTGATGGTTGGATAAGACGTTAATTGTTTCAAGTTCATAATAAATCCTGTTTAGCTGTATTAGTAAAATTGCTGAGTTCAAATACAGTTTACTGTGCTAAAAGTAATGAAACAGGTGCCAAAAGTCATGAGTTTTTAATAAACTTTATCGTGACTTTTGGTTTTATGCCTTAGGGTAAGTTTACTATTTTTTTAACCTCATCTAAATACGCATCATATTTCTTCCAATTACCAACAGATTTATTATTTATAGGCTGGCGTACTTGCACAGCACTGGCTGTGGCCACTGGCGCGGTATTATTATGGATATCCAAACAATCTTCTTGCCAATTAAGTTCACAAAATTCAATGATTCGTTTGGCTTCAATTTCGGGGTTATTGACTAACTTCTCATAATTAATAACATAGAAGTTATCGGGGAATAACGTTGACCACAATTGCATCAGTTTTTTAAACTCGACATAAAACTCAGCCGTACTTGTTAACGCATAAGCATAATTATAGCTACTCGAATTCGCAGAAAATATTTGCCTATAATTGCTAACAATAGTATCTAACGGGTTACGATCCAAACAAACGATCTTAGCTTGTGGTAATGCTTGAAAAATAAAGCCAACATATAAAATATTAAGTGGCATTTTATCAACGAACTTTTTCGTTTCCCCTGTTAAGCAGCGTGTTTTATCTATATATGCTTTACCTAATTGAGCCATATCGAACGTTAAACTTGCGTCAATTGTGTCTTGGTCTAGCAACCTAGGACTTGTACTTCCCCCCATTGTTTTCAACAATGAGCCAAAGTATCCTAACTCGCCAGCACCAGTAACATCTGTATGTTGAGATATTATACGTTCAACTAGCGTCGTACCACTTCTTGGCATGCCAACAACAAATAGCGCTTCTGAGGTGTTAAAACCACCTTTTACAGGAAATCCAGGTGCAGTAAATGTTTGTTGTAAGGCATCAAACATTTGTTGATCTTCAGTAAAGTCGTAATTGATGGTTTTCAATTTAGCTTTTTTAGCCAAATTTAAGTATTCAAAAGCATTTTCATATTCAGATAAAGCCTCATACTCACGTGCTAAAGCATGACCTATATTTAACTTGTCATCTGCATCATTAATCCTTTGATACAATTCTGTCAAACGTTCAATATTATTATGTTCTTTGCTTATCCCCCCGAGACTACTTAACGCTGCATGAGATTTACAAAAATTAGGGTCAAGTGCGAGCACTTTTTCATGTGAACAACGTGCATCATCAAAGTCTCCAACAAAGGTTTGTGATCTTGCTAAGTTGAAATGAAACTCTACACATTCTGGCTTAAGTAATACCGCTTCTTTAAAGTGTAAAATGGCTTGTTGATGCAAACCTATCTTACTATATGCCACACCTAATGTATCAAGGGTGAGTGCACTAGTAGAGGTCGACTTTGCTGCTAGGTCTGCATACTTGACCGCTTCAACGTGGTCATTTTTAATGGCAAAGTGTTTTGCCAAATGTGCTAAATATTCAACATTACCTGGCGCCAACTTTAGTGCTTGCTCAATTAATTGAATAGTTTTCTCTATTCGATTGTGGGCACTGGTGATCATCGCCATTAGAAAGTAGGCATCAGCAAAATATTTATCTTTTTGTAAAATGGCCATTAAAAATTGATGGGCCTTTTGATATTCTTGTTGGTTTAGCGCAAATTGTGCATCTTTATGAAGAGCTTGGATATCTTTGTTCATGAGCACCTATACTGTTAGTGATAAAAAGTCTAGCTTAGAGAACGGTATACCAATTTGGCTAATTAAGTGTTCTGCTTTTTAGTGAGGAAAAATGAATAAATACAAGGCGTAAGTTTTACTAAGTAGTTATTCTACTTATGAAATTTATAACGCCGTAGTTATTTATTTTAACCACTAAAAATGAGTAGTTAATTAATCAACTTGGTATTAGCTAAGCTAGGTTAATGGCACATATTTTATTGTTTATATACCTTACCTTCTTTCATCACAAAAGTAACATTTTCCAGTGTGCTGATGTCTTCTAAGGGATTGGTATCGACAGCAATAATATCGGCAAAAAGACCCTCTTTAATTTGACCAACCTTATCTTGCCATTTTAACAATTTAGCACTATTGACTGTGGCCGATTGAATTGCTTGTAATGGCGTCATACCAAAACGTGTCATACGACTTAACTGTTTTGCATTGTCGCCATGAGGATAAATTCCAGCATCGGTACCAAGTACCATATTAACACCAGCTTTTACCGCGGCACTAAAGCTTTCACGTTGCTTTGTACCAACTTGCTTTTCTTTATCAATATTTTCTTGAGGAACACCATTTTTTGCCCCTTCACTTAACGTATATTCAGTATTGTAAATATCCATTGATAAAAAGGTACCGTGTTTCTTGGCTAGTTTTATTGTTTTTTTATCCAAGAAACTTGCATGTTCAATGGAATCAACACCTGCTCTAATGGCAAATTCTATACCTTCAGTACCATGAGCATGCGCAGCTACAGTTCTTCCATGCGTATGTGCTTCATCAACAATCGCGTTCATTTCCTCTTGAGTATATTGGCGTTGCCCAACTTTAGTGCCTTTAGAAAAGACTCCTCCCGTAGCACAGAATTTAATAACATCCACTTGATATTTAACATTTTCTCTAACTTTCTCTCGCACTTGCCATGGACCATTAGCAACACCTTCACCACGCTCTTTAAACGAGTGGTTGAGTGCATTACTATCACAGTGTCCACCAGTAATACCTAACGCAGGTCCTGAAACCGCCATACGAGGTCCAGAAACCTCTCCAGCGTTGATTGCATTACGAATCGCAACATCTTGATAATTACTTGCGCCAACATTCCTGATCACAGTAAAACCTGCCATTAAGGTTTTTTCAGCGTTAACAATACCACCTATGGTTGCGCGATGAGGTGATTGAAAATATCCGTCATAAAAAGATTTTGATAAGTTTCTCACCACATGCGTATGCATATCCATTAGCCCCGGCAATACAAACTTGTCAGATAAATCAATCACCTTTTCAGAGTCAACTTTTGCAGGTAAGTTATTTGAAATATTCACAATAATACCATCATCAACGGTAATCACTTGATTATCAGTAATTTTTCCGGAAACAACATCAAGTAAATGACCAACTTTAATAAAAGTCGTTTCTGCATTGGCTAGATGGCTCACACACAATAAAACACTACTTAGCAGCAACTGAGTTTTAGTTTTCATTTTTATCCTTAGTATACCAATCGGAGTAATTTTTTTGGTATTAATGAATGTACACAAAGCATTTGACGATGATTGTGTAAGGTTATAAAAAAAAAGCACTGTATTATCTACTTAATACAGTGCTCTTAACTTTTAAAGAAACTTAGAACTACATGTCAAACATATAGTTAAACTTCAAACCAATAGTACGTGGTGCAGTCAGGTAATGACCATAACTACGTATTTGACCAACAGTAGCAGAGTTACCAATTTTTGATGGAAAGTCAGTAACACCTGTACCACGTGGTGTAGAACGAGCTCCTGTGAATGCATATTTATCAAACATATTATCTACATACAAAGTCACCGACCAAGACTCTGCAGAAATAGTTGCCGAAAGGTTACTTAATGCGTATCCAGAGATTTTTTCGCCCTCGTTTCTTAAACCCGTGCGCGTAAGAATGTCACTTTGATAAGTTAAACCATAGACAACATCTAGTACTTTATCATCGAAAATATCTTGAGTGTAATTAACGCCCATAGAAAACTGTTGTTCAGGAGAAGCTGGTAAACGATCGCCATCAAAACCAGAATACTCAGCTAATAATGCTGGTGATACATCAGGATCACCTAGTAATGATTCATCAAATAAACCAATTACATCCGAAGTTAACTCTGCTTTTGCATATGCATAAGTGGCAAATGCAGTGATGTTATCAGTTAACATTGCACGGGTAAGTATTTCAACCCCTTGTGAATTAGCCGTACCAGCATTAGTAGTATACGGTTGATTACCATTTTCAGTTGCCGCACTGCTTACTTGTGCATTATCCCAGTCAACACTAAATAATGTTGCATTAAGGTAAAAACGATTATTTAACCAAGTACTCTTAAAACCTAATTCATAGTTAGTGGTAGTATCTGGCTCATATGAAAATTCATCCGGAAGTGCACATACAATCTGATTACCAGGTAGAGGATCAGGGCATGCGGCAATACCATTGGTACCACCTAAACGAAAGCCTTCACTAACGGTAGCATAAGCCATGATATCTTCTGTGAATTTATAGCTAACATTAAATTTAAATAAATTACCATCACCACTATCTTTAGTACTTTGAATTTCACCTGGAGCAAAATCCAATGTACCAGGAATCACAGCATCATCCCAATAGGCGATACTAACAGCTGAACTCGCTTCAATTTCATACTCATAAAAACGTGCACCAACCGTTACATTAAGTTTGTCATTTATTTGGTAACTTAACTCACCAAATAATGCTTTCTCCACAGTTTCACCTGAACCAAATGATAAGTACTCTAAATCCCCCGGAGAAGATAAGCCGGCAAAATCACCATAACCAGGCGTATATTCAGCACTATAACCACCATTATCGGTTGCTTTATTATAGTAACCACCAACGATCCAAGAAAGTGCCGATTCACCTTGTGAAACCAAGCGAATTTCTTGGGTCAAACTTTCGTCATCTTCAGTTTCGCGCGTATATGCAGAAAATGAAGGAAAAGTTTCATAACTATAGTTTAGAGAATAAAGTAAATCCGTTTGGTCACGATTACCGACGTTTTTATGCTTTGAAAAACCTGTTGCCGAAACTAATTCAGCAAAACCTAAATCAACAGTAAGGTCTAAATTAAGTAGTTGATCTGTATTCTCATCAGGCTCTTCGTAGCGAGCAGCATTTTCATATTTACCAATTTGATCACGTAAAGGGTTAGTTGGACCTAATGCTTGGTAACTTGTCGTTGAACGACCTTCAAACTCCCCTTTTTGATGCAAATAAGTCAATGTGGCATCAACCTCATCGGTTGGTGTCCAACGTAGAGCAATACGGCTAGTCGTTACTTTTTCACCATTGGCATCTTCAACTTTACGAGTATCCGCTAAGTTATCAGGGTTTGAAACACCACCTTCTTTAATTACATAGTTATAATCGATAAAGCCAGGATCGTTATAGTGATTAAAAGAAGCACGTACTGCGAGCTCATCGTTAATTAATGGAACGTTGACTACAAAGCTAGACTCTCCACCAATATCATCAGACTCAGCGCCACTAAAGGCGTCTGCTGTAAATGAAAAAGAGGTTTCATCTAATGAAGCTTTATTTGGAATATAACGAATGGCACCACCAAGAGTACCCGCACCATACAAAGTTCCTTGTGGGCCGATGAGTACTTCAACACGCTCAACATCAACTAAACGGACATCAACGGCCAACGGTATTTCACCAAAATAGGTTGCAACTGTACCGCCATCAGAATCTGGCCCGGTGTGGTTAGTATTTAGACCACGAACGATAATATTGTTACCGCCACGGCCTTGTTCAGGAATAGATAACCCCGGAACAAATCGGGCAATATCCGTTAACTTGCTAATATTTTGTTCTTTCATTACATCACTATCAAGAGCGGTAATATTAATTGGCGCCTCTTGTACTGTCGATGCACGACGTGATGCTGTGACTTGAATGCGTTCTATACCAACGGCTTCCGCTTCTTCATAAGCATATGTGGGAACGGTAAGTGCTGAACTTAATGCGATACAAAGCGCAGATTTTTTAAAAACCTGTCTATGAGTATTTTTCATGTTTTATTTCCTTAGTGTTTCATTATTTTTATAAATTTTTAGTTTTATTACTATTTAATAGCGAGCGTCCATTTATACAGATTAATATAATGTGAAATACACAATAAAAGTGTGACATTTTATTTTAAACAAGGCTTACCTAAGGTTTAAACAATAAACAAAGCTCTCGAATACGCATCCATTCTTGAAAATAGCATCTCATACTTTTACCTATCTGTCTTATTTTATTTAGCTACAGCCCAATAAAACAGAGACCTTATATTATTTAATGCATAATATTTGCATAAATATCCTTGTCAAAAGAATAACAATAATAATAAAAAATAAGGCTATGCCTGCGCTATTGAAAAGTTATTAATGAAATAGATTTTCTTAATATCTAATCACAATTATTTTGTATCTTTATCAATCTAGATGCTAAGAACGTTGCAATAATGATCATAAAATTATAGAAGTAATGAATAACTGAGCCATTCCTCCTGCAATGCTACTGTATTTTTTAACACAACAAATAGTGGTTCTTAGTAATGTCTATGACCTCCGCTATGAACATTTTGAGGCAGTAGGTAAATAGGTGCAACTTATACAAACGGGTTGGATAACATGATAATCACGCCGATAATAAACATTAAAAAATAACAGGTTATTGCAAAAGCTTAACGTTCTTTATATGCCATTGTTTAAAAAACACTGGTAGACCCACGGAAATAAAGGCCTACCGCAAGTACTAAAAAGTCATCGGCTCGTTTTGAAGAACCTAGTGAATAATATCCACAAATTCGGCTTACAGGAATGCAGCTAATATGCGTTAGTTAGTTGCCTTTGCCAATAGCCATTCTTTTAAAATGAAAGACAGTGGTAATAATTGAAAAAGAGGAAATAGCTTTTTAACATTGTGAATTATCTTGGTTTTATTTATTAACAAAACCCTAATAATTTGATTATATTAAAGAACAGAAAACAGAAGCCATCATATTTAACGATATAAATTTAACTAAATTAATAAATGACTTCTGGATTTCATTAAAAACTAACTATCTCGTAGGGCAATAGTTACGGGCATTCGCATCGCTTTAATCGCAGGAAGAATTCCACCCAATAATCCAATAACAACAGACAATAACATCGCTTGAGTCATCAATAATGGACTAATATCAAAATTAAACATCATTTGGCTTAAGCTAGTCGCATTTTGTGTTGCCGCAGTCCAACCATCAAAAATTACGTATAAAGGAATAATACCTAATAAGCCGCCAACAACTGCCAATAATAATGCTTCACTAATAATAGACATTGAAATGGCAAAAGGTGTAAAACCTATTGCTTTATGTGTTGCAATTTCGTTGCTGCGACTTGCGATTGCCGCATACATGGTATTTAACGCGGCAACAATGGCGCCTAATGCCATTATAATGGCAATAGGCAGCCCAATCCAGCGGATCAATCGTGTCAAATTTTGGGCTTGTTCAGCAAAAAATACTTTTTCAAGAATAAGACGAACATTGAGCCTTGGATCGGCTTGCCACTCTTGTTCAAGTGCCGCGAGGTTAATATTGTCTTTAAGTGCTAATCGCACCGATTGAATGCTACTTCCTCGACGATAGTCACTTTGAACAGTGCCAATATCAGCCCATAATTCGGACTCAAAAACACTATTATTATCCGAAAAGATACCACTAATTAACCATTGAGAGCCGCCTAGGGTGATAGTTTTACCAACAACAAGCTCAGGCATTCTGCGCGCGATTGCTTGACCAATAATTAATTGTCTTAGGCCTGTTGTAAATTTTTTACCGGCAACAAGTTTAAAATGAGGACGAAAAAGGTAGGTATTTTGACTTACCCCACGTAAAGATAAACTTTCACTGTCAATATTTGCTTGTCCTGCCTCCTCCGTTATTTTAGTATTTGATAATAATTTTTTGTATTCTGCATTAACAAACATCTCTGCAGAAAAAATTGCTTGACCATTTTTGTCATGCAGGACTTGAGCGTTGTTTGACAATAATTTAACTTCTGTTGGAAACATAACACTTTGTAACTCAGAAGCAGCACCTGCACGCATAACCAATAACGTATTGTCTAATCCTGTACGTTCCATAGTTTTCACCATACCACTACTTAAGGCTAAAACACCGAGCATTACCGCGGCAACACATGCAATACTTAAAATACTAATAGAAGAGGCAATGAATCGATGAGGAAAACTTTTAAAGTTTATCCATGATAAGGCAATAGCTTGTTTGATCATGACTTCGCTCCTAATGTTTCACTAATAACTAACTTTTTAATGGTTATTGCTGGAAATAAACTACATAAACCTGCGGCACTTATGGCCAAAATAAGAACAGTTAAATAATGAGATGGAGATATCGCAATACCAGGTAGAAAATCAATAAACTGTTGTTGAACTTGTGACAAGGTCAATGTTGCCAATAAACTTCCCAATACTGCACCTAAAGTCAACATTAACAATGACTCTAAGTAGACTTGCTTTACCAGTGAAATAGAAGAAAAACCAATTGCTTTCATCATTGCTACTTCATTAAGTCGTTCACGATTAACTTGAATCATGGTATTACAAACAATCAACAACAAGGTAAAAAATACGGCGATTAAAACAACTTTAATCACCATTGCCATATCGACAAACTGTTGAGCTTGTTCTTTCACAAAAACTTGTTCTGTAGTTGTTCTTGTTGCGGCATCTGAATTATCGAACAGTTTATCTATCACTTTTGATACTTTTTCAGCATCTGCATCTATCGTAATTTTTGTTGAAAACCAACTTGCCATATTACGTGCGTAGGCACGTGCTTTATCAAAATAAAGATGTTGAAAGAAGATACGATTGCTATCTGTTGTACCATCTTTTTTTTGGTAAATGGCTGAAACAATGAATTCCCAATTAAAAACACCTTCTTTATTCATCCAAATTGATGAGCTTAAGGGAATTTTATCGCCTATTTTCCAATCATATTTATCGGCAATAGATTGGCTAATCACTAATCCGGTTCGTGTATTCTTCCATGAGGCTAGTTGCTCTGCGGGTATTTGATATTCATCAAATAGATCAAAATAGCTATGATGGTCAACGGCCATTACCGCAAGTTGGTTTTTCTCATTTTGGAAGTAACCACCAAACCAAGAAACATAACTAGCATCTGCAACCCCCGTAAGAGCTTTAATTTTTTGTTGATAATTAATTGGTAGTGAACGTGTTATCGATATTTTGTGACTTGTCATTAACCGGTATTGATTACTATTGCTCACGCTAGCATTTAGAGCATGGTCAATACCGGCTAAAGTTGTAAGTAAAAAAAATGCAACAATCACTGAAAGGCAAGTTAAGGTAAATCTTGTTTTTTTACGAAAACTATTTCTCAACACTAATTCAAAAAGACTCATCTATTTTAACTCCTCTTCCACACATTGTTGCTGTCCTTGCGCAATATATTCTTCTAGATTAATGACTCGCGACGCATATTCAGCCGCTTTAAGATCATGAGTCACCATGACCACAGTTTTGCCAAAATCATTATTAAGTTTTTTTAATAAGGCCAATATTTCATCTGCGGTTTTACGATCTAAGTTCCCAGTTGGCTCATCACATAATAATATTTTTGGATCGCTTACAATTGCGCGAGCAATTGCTACTCGCTGCTCTTGTCCACCAGATAGCTCTTTTGGAAAATGTTCCGCTCTTTCAGCCATTCCTACTAAAGTGAGCGCGGTAGCAGCATGTTGCTGTCGTTGCTTTTTATTGAGTGGTGTTAACGATAACGGCAATTCAACATTCCCTTGTGCACTTAGCACAGGTAATAGATGATGTGACTGAAAAATAAAACCAATGTTATCAGCGCGCCAACGCGTAAGCTTGCTCTCGCTTAAATTATCAATACGTTGTCCGCCAATTTCAACGCTGCCAGTAGTTGGGCGATCTAATCCGCCCATTAAATGTAATAATGTACTTTTCCCTAAGCCTGATGGACCCATTAACGCCACAAAATCTCCTGATTTGATTTCCAAGTTAAATTTATCGTGCACTACAACGGTGTTATCACCTTTGCTATAACTTTTGTTAATGTCTTTAAAAATAATGTTGTTAGCTTGCTCTTCGGTTGATGTATTCATCGTTATTTCCTTAAAATTTATTTATGTCATTTAGCTACTGCTGAGCAATCAAGGTTTCTGTTGATAAAAAGCTAACTTTTACTCCCATATCAGGTAGTACACGATCATCGATTTCTAATAATTTTATTCTCACCTTTATACTGGCCTTTTGACGATCTGCGGTTGGTATAATCGCTTCAACGATGCTAGCTATTTGCCATTGTGGATAGGCATCTAAAGTCGCTAATACTTGTTGCCCTGCAAATACGCGGTTGATGTAACTTTCACCTACTTCAACTTCAACTTCCAAAGAGGTCATATCAACGATAGTGCCGACTCCTGTTCTAATGGAGCCACCACTAGCGGTTCCCGCTGAAATCAATTCACCCACTTGTGCATTTTTACTAATGACTACACCATCAAATGGTGCTCTGATTTTATGTTGTGATAATTGATATTGCGCTAACTCGACACGCTTTTTTGATAAATTGATCATCGCTTGTTTATTCGTTAACTGCGCCGCAATTTGCTGCGTTTTGAAATATGAATCTTCAACTTGTTGTTCACTAATCAATTTATTTTTGAACAACTCATTTAAGCGAGTCGAGTGCTTAAGTTGCTGTTGCTGTACAATTATTTGCTCTTCAAAGCTTGCTTGTGTTGCTGAAAGGTCAGCGAGGGCTAATTGATAACTAAGCTTTGCCTGTTGATCATCTAACTCTGCAAGAACTTGAGATTTAACAACACGTTGACCCTCTTCAATATTCAATAAATTAAGCTTACCAGTGACTCTCGATGATACTGTTGCAATACGCCTAGCAACAATATGTCCACTTGCATCAAGTACAGCAATGCTTGGTTGATCAAATGAGGTTAATAACGGAGTTGATACTTTTGTGTTAACAGCAAGAACTAAAGAATCCGTCTTTTGCTCGGCTTCACTTGCTGGTTGTAGAGTTATTGCTTCTGCTAAATGATTATTTACATCGGTATTAAACCAATAAAAAATAACAGCGATAAGTGTAGCGCTGAATATGGCAATGGCCGCAGTAGGCCTAATTGACTTCGAGTTCTTCTCACTTCTATCAATGGTAAGTTGCGCTAAAGATGATCTATCTGTGGTCATTTAATTCTCCTACTAAGTTAATAAGAGAATAAATAAATTACTTAATTGGCAACAGTGCCAAAAGTCACGATGATATAAAATGAAGACTTAAGAATAAGTAGGTCGCGTAAGACTGCTATTGAAGTTGCAGCCTTACGTAATACTCGTGTTTTTAAATGAAGTACAATATTAAGAGCTTAAAGTTTCAACGGCTGATTTATCTTGACGACGAAACAGGTTATGTAAGTCTTCTTTAATTAAATACAATGCGGGAATTAAAAACAAAGTAATGACAGTCGCAAAAACAATACCGAAACCTAGAGATATTGCCATAGGAATAATAAACTGTGCTTGTAAACTACTTTCAAAGTAGAGTGGAAAGATCCCAAAAAATGTAGTCAGTGACGTTAATAATATCGCCCTGAAACGTTGTGTTCCAGCCTGCGTTACAACTTCCATCATCTTCAGACCCGACCCCTTAGCTTTATTTATAAAATCAACCATGATCAAGCTGTCATTCACAACAACACCCGTTAATGCGATGAAACCATACATTGACATCATATTGATGGTTTTCCCTAATACCCAATGACCAACAATGGCACCAATAATACCAAATGGGATCACCGACATTATGACAATAGGTTGTGCGTAGGATTTTGTTGGAATGGCGATCAAACCATAAATAAGAAATAAAGCGCCAAGTCCAGCCATACCTAATTGGCGTAGGAAATCAGCTTGATCTTTACTTGCTCCTTCAACACCATATTCAACTGTTGGGTAGTTACTTAAAATGTCAGGAATACTTTCTTCGTTCATTTGGGTAACAACTTTGCGAGATTCAACTTTCTCACTATCAATGTCAGCAGAAATAGTAATCGAACGTTTTTGGTTGATACGGGTAATACTTGAAAAACCTTGTCCTATTGAAATCTCAGCAACCTGATAAAAAGGGACTTTTTCGCCGCTTGGTGTACGTACCCACATGTCTTCGAGATCGGCAATGGATAAACGGTTTTCTTCTGGATAGCGCACCATCACTTTAAGCTCGTCACGACCCCGTTGTATTCGTTGTGCTTCGTCGCCATAAAACGCTTGGCGTACTTGACGAGCTAACGATGCCAAGGTGATACCTAACACTTCGGCTTCAGGCTTAATATCGAGCTTAATTTCTTGGCTACCACGAGAAAATGAATTTCGAACATCATAGACGCCATCATATTCTTTCAATTTACTTTGGATAGCCTCCGCCGCCGCTTCTAGTTCATTATCGTTGCGACCTGTTAATTGAAATTCTATTGCAGCGCCGCCGCCAGCATTAGTACCGGCAAAAAATCTTAACTCTCGTGTACCGGGAATTTCACCGATTTCATCACGCCACAACTTTTCTATCTCGTAAGCGTCTAATTCACGATGTTCCGATTTAACCAACTCTAATAAAAATCCAGCTCCGGTATTACCTTGCGTAAAAACCATAGTATGTTTAAGAAAGCTAACGCCGTCATGTTTATTTTCATCAGCGACTTTAAGAGCTGCGGCTACTATTTGATCAATAGCTTTGTTTCTTTCACTCGGCGCCGAACCATCAACCATAGTAATATTACCTTGAATAAAATCACTAGGAACATTAGGGAATACTTCAACCTTTACAAAGCCGCCAGCAATTAGGCCAATGGCTAGAATTAAAATAGCAATAAAGCTTGCCATTGTGTTGTAGCGAGCAACTAAGGCTTTTTCCAATAAAGGTTTATATTTATGATGAATGAGATGTTCAAGCCAGTCTTTAAAGCGCATTTGTAGTTTTTCTAAGCGGTTACTATTTTCATCGGTTAACGGCACATATTTCATATGGGCTAAATGAGCAGGTAAGATCCACTTGGACTCTATTAATGAAAAGACTAAACAAAAGCTTACCACGATGGCTATTGCCCTAAAAAATGCCGCAAAACTCGCATCAATAAATAATAGAGGCGCAAATGCGGCTATAGTGGTTAATACTCCAAACGTTGCAGGCATAGCTACTCGCATAGTGCCACGAATAATGTTGTCAGTGGAATGACCATAACGTTGAATTTCAGAATAAGCACTTTCGCCAATAACAATGGCATCATCAACGACAATACCTAGCACCATAATGAAAGCAAATAAGCTCAATAAATTAATAGATACTGACCAATCTCCTAACAGAGGCATCATAATAAATGCACCAAAAAAGCTAATAGGAATACCTAACATCACCCAAAAGGCAATTTTTATCCTTAAAAATAATGTTAAAACTAAAAACACTAACAGAGAACCCATCAACATATTAGTGACCATCATGTCGAGACGCTCTGATAAATAAAAAGAAGAGTCCCCCCAAATCTCAAGCTCCGCACCTTTGGGTAAGCTTAGGTTCTTTTTCTTAACATATTGACGCACTTCTTCGGCAATATCTAAATCATTTTGATCGCCCGTTGATTGCACTCGAATACTGGTTGTATTCTGGCCATCAAATTTTGCAAAACCTTCAGACTCAACAAAACCATCAACAACATTAGCAACATCAGATAGCAATAAATGTGTACCATCGACGGATGTTTTTAGTACTAATTTCCCATATTCAATTCCCGTATATGCTTGCCCTTGTGTTCGTAGTAAAATATCACCTCCATGTGTTTTAATTGTTCCTCCTGGCATATCAATTGACGATGCACGCACGGCTTGGGTTATTTCATCAAAGGTAAGAGCATATTTTTGAAGTTTATCTTCTGAAACCTCTATGCTAATTTCGTAGTCTCTGCTGCCAACAACATCAACACTATTAACACTGGGTAATATCATTATTTCGTCACGAATGGTTTGCGCCATAACTTGCCGAGATTGCCTATCCATAGTGCCGTTAATAGAAAGCCATAAGACCTGACTTTTAAATTCTAATTTACTGATAATAGGTTTTTCGGTTTGTTCTGGAAAAGTGGTTATTGCATCAACATTCATTTGTACTTCATCAAGTTTTTCTGATATCGAATAACCTGATTGCAGCTCAATATTCACAACACCAAAACCTTCATTGGCTGTAGAAGTTATACGTTTAATACCTTCAAGGTCTTCTAAAGCCTCTTCAACTTTCAAAATTACCGACTGTTCAACTTCTTCAGGTGCGGCTCCTAAATGTGCAACAGTGACTTGTATGCTATTTGGATTAAATTCGGGGAACATCTTTTTATTAATGCTTTGATATGAAAAAATACCGATAACAAGAATTGATACCATCAGTAAATTTGCCGCTACATTATTGCGTGTAAACCAAGCAATGATGCCTGATAATTTTTCAGATGATTGTTCCAAATACTGACTCATCTTTAATTACCTTGCTTTGAATTGTTATCTGTCTTCATAGAGCTGAGACTATTTTCGTCTGCGATACGCAATGTCATACCATCAACAGCAGATTCAAGCTTAGTTGTAATCAAACGCATATCCAATTCAATAGTATCTCGGGTATAAACATAATCTGCATCACTTCGTAATATCGTAACATCTTGTAAGAATAAATGACCTTTGCTTGCTAAGCGTATCGTATTTTCACCATATACGGCACCACGGGGAATCGCGATGATATCGCTTAATAATTTGCCTGAGATTTTTGCATTTACATACATCCCCACACGCAACGCTGGCGAGTTACTTAGTGATTTAATTTGATAAGGATCATCTATTTGGGCGACAACATAGTGAACTCTACTTTTACTGTCGACTTCCCCTTCATAACGCGTTAATTTTGATGGTACTGTGAATATTTCATTACCAAGTTGATATTTAATTATCACTGACGATGCTTCGCTGTGTTGATTGACTTTAGGTAAATTCAAAAACAACACATCTTTTTGCTTTATTGGTAAACGTACTTCTGCAAAATCTACTGCAAAAGTTGATGCCAACACGGTCCCCGTTGAAACATATTGGCCAATATCAACATTTTTTGATTTTAACATTGCATCATAAGGCGCAATAATTGTTGTGCGCTTTAACTTAACTTCTGCTTCTTGCAAATTTGCCTGAGCTGCTTTTACGTCAGCTTTTGCTTGCTGAAGTTGTGGTATTCTAAGAGCCAAAATGGGGGCCTGTGCTAACGTTTTACCTGTTAATAACCACTCTTCTTCTTTTTGTGCTGCACGCGCTTTTTCTTCTATAAAACCAGCTTGTGCTGTTTCCAACCTAGCTTGAGCTTGCAACACAGCAACACGATAAGTAATGTCGTCAATATTAAGTAATACGTCGCCCTTCTTGAAGAAGCCACCGACATTAAATTTTTCAGAAATATAGGTTACAGCGCCAGATACTTCTGAAATAAGCGTTGTTTGTGTTCTTGGTACGATATTACCTTGGCTAGCAATACTAAAAGTAATATCTTCCCGCTTTAACGATATCACCTCTACCAGTGGTGCTTTAATTTCCGGTGGATTTTTAATGGGTTTTGGCGCTAAAGCATTTAGAATTCCAACAACAGTTAATGCTGAGAAAACAATAGCAATCGGTAGCAGTACATATCTAAGTTGTACCATACGTCGTGATTTTGGCTGAGGAGTGTTTGTTACGCTCATATGATCTCTTTTTGAAGTAGCATATCATGGAGAATCAGCGGTATGTTTATGAAGTTAATCAGATTGAAAATTATCGCTGACTCTTGAAAAAACATTATTGTTATACCTTATAATATATAACAATTTTACAGAAATGCTCAGAGAATTTTTGTTAGGAAGTGTAAGACCTATTAACTTTTAATAATTGAATTATATTCAATAAAAAATTATAAGTTTATGGGATATTTATACAAATTAACTTTTAATAAATGTTGCCCATGAATGTAAAAGTTCTTTAAAATCTTCGATACCACAAGATGCCATATGGTTTTGATCAAAGTCGAGCTCTTCAGCTTCTAATACGTCAGGAAGTGATTGTATACCATTAAGGCTGGCATTCGTTTGAATAGTGACATCATCTTCACTAAACACAATTGAATACTCATGGCCTGTCACCAAAACGTCATGCTTTCTACGAGCATTATTTTCGGATATTGCCGTTAATAACTCTGTTAGCTTCTCCGTATTATGACCTACTTCAACCTCTAACCATGGACCAATAACTTCGTGTTCCATAGAGAATTTTGCTTTGGCAGATCCTGTAATTGGGTCATGAATAAATTCGTATTCCATTTTCACCTCAAAACGATATTTTATTGTCAGTTATTAGCCACAAACAATAGATAACGTTGTTAGATAAGCCTAAGTTGATTATAGCAAACACTCACCTTTTGACACGCAATTGTCAGTAGATTTACTAAAAACAATCAATTAATAGCAAAAGAATAAATTCATCGTTCATTTATAAACCCAAAAGTAGAGAACGTCTTTGTAAACCATACTTATCCTTGCCTAAACAAACATTAATTATCGGAAGAATCACAATATGAGTTGCTCAATTCCTCTGCACAATATTTTGATATGGTTTGAGGTTGATTATTTCATTAAGAAGCGGTCCAAGTAAGAACACCTCATACCGCTTTATATTCGCATCACAAACTACTTTAGGTATATACTTAGTACCAATACTGTTAGTAATGTTTAATTTAAAATCTATACTAGGCATCAAAACTTTGTTATTTCGAGTCTTTGTTTTTTTTATTACATTCAATTCCTTAGCTCTAGCTGAGCAAAAAGATACTATAAAAATGGCCATTTCCCTTGAACCACCTATGGTTGACTTTATTGACGGAGAATATGTAGGTAGGCATGTTGATGTTATGCGTTTATTTGCAGAGAAGTTGAATAAGAAATTACAATTTTTAAGATGCCCTGTTGCAAGGTGTTTTGCAATGATCGAGAGTGGGCAAGCTGACATGATCTTCGCGATACGAAAAACACAGGCTCGTGAAAAATATATCGCTTACCTTGAACGCCCTTTTGAAGTACAACACTTCCCTCTGCGATTTTATCTTCCCTACAACAGTAAATTACAAATAAAACATAGTGCAGATCTAAACGATTTATCCATCGGTGTATTACGTGGTTATACCTATTTTGATGATTTTGATGATAACCGACATCTAAATAAAATAGCAGTAACTACTCATACTCAATTAATCAAAATGTTATTAAACAAAAGACTTGATACCTTTATAGAGCGCGAGGAGTCTATTATTCCCTTGGTAGACAGCGAAACATATAAAACGAAGTTAAAACTTGCTGAATATAAATATGATGAGAGTGTTAATTCGTATATAGGTATATCAAAAAAGTCTTCGCTCTATCAAGATCTTGGCCCAATATCTAAAAAATTAACTGATTTATTAGACAATGGCGCCATTGATTCGATAATGAATTAAAAAAGAGTTTAAAATTTATTACAAATATTCTGGAACTTAACCTTTCTTCTTTAGTCTATAATGCCTTACTCTCAAACATAAATATTTTAGGTAGTTTATTGATATCTTTGCATTAAAAAGACATTTTCCTGCTCTACTAATTTCTATATTAGTGCATATCTTAATCGTATTGTTATTAAGTCGCATGGACAGTCATGCCCCAACAAAAGCGCCACCGCCAGTTAAAACGATCAAAAGTTATCTATATAAGAGACCACCTTTACCACCTAAAAAAACGATAATCGCAGAAACGACTAAGGTTGAAGAGTCAGAAAAAGTTAAGAGTAAAAAAATAACGCCCGAAATAAATGACATAACTAAAATTGAAGATGTGCCTGCTAAAGAAGTTATTAGTGAAAAAGTGATGAAGCCTGAGGTAACAATATCCAGAGAAAATGATGATATTAAAATAAAGCCAAACGAAGCTAAAGCAGCGAGCTCCTTTTCTGCTTTTGAACAACTGAGTAAATTACAAAGCCGCATAAATCAAAAAGCAATGGAGCAAGGACTGGAGCAATACCAGCAACATCGTTCCATATCTATCATGCATGGTGACCCCGTCCCCGTTCAACACTCAAAAAAACAATTTTCAAATGAAGAGAAAAAAAAGAATAGGACCAACCGTCTTTCTAGTGATCTTGCTATAGAAAAAGGCGATGACGGTCTTTGTTTTGTTGAAAGAGATCTAACTAACGTTGGTATGGAAGGTGTAAAATCTGTTGCCGCATTTTCATGTGGTTCAAGTAAATTTGATAAAAGCTTTCGCGCCCACATGAAAAAAATCAGAAAAAAGCTAGGAAAATAAACAATACTATAAAATAAGATAACAATAGTAATGGGTCTTCATGTCGAAACTAGCTGAATTTGAACAAATGGGCGGCAAAAAAAGTCTACAAGTTATTAATAAAATTTTCTATGATAAAGTTTATAAACATCCCTGGTTAAAACTCTACTTCGAAAATATCCCTCAACAGCATATTGAAGATCAACAAGTAGACTTTATGCAAAAAGTATTGGGGGGAGAAAATCTTTATGTGGGTAAAGCTCCGCCTGCCGCACATATGCATATTTATATCGATGAAGAACTTTTTGACGTAAGACAACAACTGTTACAAGAAGCTTTTGATGAAGCTAGAGCAGCCCCTACCCTAATTGATAAGTGGTTAACATTAGATAGTTCTTTTAAAAAAGTACTCTTTAAAAGTTCTCCATCAGAATGCCAAGGACGCTTTAAAAGCGACCCCATCTTATACTTTCCAAAACCTAAAAAGTAATAAAAAATCCGTAATAATTAATTAAATGACCTTTACGGTTCCAAACTAATTAAGCACATTTAAACAGAAATAGTTTTATCTGCAAACGCTTTGGCGATACGAAATCGTCTCGCCGAACGTTGACCAAGTTTTACCAACATTAAATAGCAATACGGCACTAAAAATAAGCTGGTAAAAGTTGAGAATAATAAACCTCCAATAATAGCCACGGCCATCGGATATGCCTGACTATCGCTAGAGGCTAATGCTAAAGGAACCATACCAATAACCGTAGTCGCGACAGTCATAAATATTGGCCGTATGCGACTAACACAGGCATTTATTATCGGGGGTAATAAACTACTGGCGTCGCCTTTGAGTTTATTTATTTGATCAATTAATACAATGCCATTATTCACCACTATGCCCATTAAAATTAACATCCCTATCATTCCGGTATCGCCTAAACCTATACCTAATACAGCAAAGGTCCAATAAACCCCGATAAATGCTAAACCAATAGAAGATAAAATTGCTATGGGCATCAATAAAGATTCAAACAAAGCGGCCATAACAATAAAGATTAACGCAAAAGCGAGTAACATATTAATAGCCATATCTTTCATCGCTTCATCATCTTTTTCAAACTGTCGACCTAGAGTCCAGTCATAACCTGCAGGAAAAGCAACGTTCTCCATGACTTCTGAAATTTTTTCAGACGCTTGCTTACGATTAATATCTTCTAAATTAATCGAAATATTAAGATTGGTTTTACGATCAACACGCCTTATCCTATGCATAATAGGCACACTGTCAAAAGTTACCAACTGCTGTAAAGTGATAACTTTACCTTTACTCTCTAAAATTGGCAGTTGTTTTATTCTTTCCAAAGGTACTGCTTTTTCAGGATGATAAACCAACCGGATCGCTATTTCGCCTAAAATAGAATCTCGAAAAGAACGCAGATCAACGCCCCGTAATGCTGTCGATATGCGTTGTGCAACTTGTTGAGTATTGGCGCCCAACCGTGAAACTTTATCTCGGTTTATCCTTAACACCAATTCCATTTTATTAGTATCATTGTTAACCCCTACTTCAGCAAAACCCTCAACACTTTTTAGTTGAGCAATGATAGTTTCACTTAACGCCATTAAACGTTTGGTTGAATTACCGTTAAGGGTGACTTTTGCCAATTTTCCTTTTTGCTCTGACCATTCAAAAGACGGCCTCGCAATAGCACTTTC